>VYLR01000201.1_pt1 | contig 13698 bp, 10 predicted proteins | sample 5114291 | NCBI WGS metagenome assembly VYLR01 (sample SAMN12291774, study PRJNA351875) | freshwater metagenome | isolation source: freshwater lake | place: USA: Michigan, Lansing Lake | collected 2013-08-14
CGGGTCAAAATGGAGGAGCTGCTTTTGTGCTGGTCTATATCCTGTGCGTGGTGCTAGTAGCCGTACCGATGCTCATCAATGAGATTGCGCTCGGGCGGTTGACGGGAAAAAACCCTGTGGGCGCCATGCAAAAGTTGGGGGGCAACAAGCTGTGGATTTCGCTCGTAGGCGTACTACCGTTGATCGTTACGTTTGTCGTACTCAGCTATTATAGCACCATTGCGGGATGGACGGTGGGCTACATTTTCACTTCGCTCTTTTCCATCAACATGCCTTTTGCAGAATTCATTGCCAACCCTTTGTACGTGATTCCGCTGGGAGCCTTTGTTATTTTAATGACAGCACTGATTGTGCTCGGGGGCGTATCGGGCGGAATAGAAAAAGCTACAAAAATCATGATGCCTTTGCTCTTTATCTTGTTGATCGTGGTGATTTTTCGAAGCATAACATTGCCGGGTGCAATGAAAGGTGTTGAATATTATTTGGTTCCTGATTTTTCAAAAATCAATGGGCATGTGGTATTGGCGGCATTAACGCAGGCATTCTTCTCGCTAGGTGTGGGTTGGGGCATGATGATCACCTACGGATCTTATTTGCCAAAAAGTCAAAATATTGTGACATCCAGCTTTTGGGTGAGCGCCATGGACACTTCGGTGGCCTTACTTGCTGGCTTCATGGTCTTCCCTGCAGTATTCGCTTTTAATCAAGAACCCACGCAAGGGCCAACATTAGTATTTACTGTGCTGGCAAACATTTTTCAACAGATGCCATTGGGCAACATTGCAGGTGCTTTGTTCTTTCTATTGTTATTTTTTGCGGCTATTACTTCTACCATTTCCATGTTAGAGGCACCGGCTGCGTACTTCATGGATCAGAAGAAATGGAATCGAAAGCGTGCCGCATGGACGGTAGCCATTGTTGCTTTCTTGTTTGGTGTTCCTTCCGCGCTATCTACTGGCGCCATAGAAAGTTTATCCACGATGCAAGTTGATTTTTTAGGTGTACTGAAAACGGGCTTCATGGACATCTTTGATTATTTATTTGGAAGCTTGTTCATGATGCTGGTCGTTTTGTCCACTTGCGTGTTCACCGGTTGGTTTATGAAAACCGATTTATTGGTTGAGGAGATTGCGCACGGAATGCCCTCGTTTAAGACAGGCAGTGTTGTGGGGATAGCCCCTTACAAAATCTGGTTGTTTATGATCCGCTTTGTTTGCCCTGTTATCATCGGGCTGGTAATCTTGAATATGTTTGGGGTGTTTGGGTAAACAAATTCAAAATTCAAGGTTCAAGGTTCTAAATTTTTGCGTTCTTGAATTTTAAACCTTGAATTTGGAATTCCTCAATCCAGTATTTCACTAATAGGCTGTCCAGTACAACCACTTGGAAATTTGATCTTTAGCAGCACTGATAAAGTAGGTGCAATATCAGTAATTGCGTGATAAGAAGACGAAGCACCTTGCTTAATTCCCTTGCCATAAAATAAAATGGGCACGTGCGTGTCGTAGCTGTAAGCAGAGCCGTGGGTAGTACCTTGGGGCCCACCTCCACTAATCCAACTTGGTTCGAGTTGGTAAGCAATGTCTCCACTTCGTTTGAAATTGTATCCGCGCACCATCATCCCTTTAATTCCTGTTTCATTGTAGGCTCCTTGCTTCAGAACTGCTTTTGAAAAAACCTGGGCTACACCTTCAACCGATTGAAGATAGTTAGTGATAAGTTCGGTGGCAATTAACAAATCAATGCCAGCACTTTTTGGGTCGCCAGCAAACAAATCCTGATTTAGAAAAATCTGATCATTGCTTATTTTTTCAATGACCTTTTTGCCGGGAAAATATTTTTGTAAAAAATCATTCAGGTTGACTTCCAGCGATGACACCGCGAAATTTCCAGCAGGAATACGACTGTCTTTTAAATATTGTGGAACTTCGGCAACAGCATGGTCTGCTGTAAGAAAAACTACATAGTTGTTTTCTCCTACTTCTTTGTCAAGTGTTTTTAGGAGGTCTTCAATGTTCCTGTCCAGTCTCAAATAAGTGTCTTGCATCTCGATTGAGTTTGGCCCCATGGCATGCCCCACAATGTCAGGACAAGAATAAGAGATGGCCAGAAAATCTGTATCAGCATCTTTACCCATTTGTTCACCGGCAATACTTGCCTTTGCAATCTCCGTTAGTAAATCATCGCCAAAAGGTGTAGCCGCCAACAAGTCGAAATCACCATTTGTTTTTCTCAGCTCCTTTAAGTTGTAAGGGAACACCGGCTTTTCCTTGCCTTGCAATTTTCTTTCATAGAGCGATTCATCTTGGCTACTTTCCGTATACTGATTGATCGGCAATATGGTATTCCATGTTTGATTGAGATAGGAATCTGCCAACATCAATCCGTTAAATGTCTCGACCCACTGTGGCAATGTATTCTTGTAATAGGTACTCGTAATAAACTTGCCCGATTTACTATCATACCAGTAAGCACCATCTGCCAAATGGCCAGCAGGTAATACCGCTCCTCTATCTTTTACTGAGACACCAATGACCTTCGATTTTTTCTGGGTGCCTATTTTCAATTCATCCGTAATAGTCGATGATAACATTCGCCATGGCGATACATCACCATTTCCTTCCGGGTTTCCAACTGGCTTTTGACGATCGTCCTCCACACAATTCACTTGTTTCTTTAGGCCCTTGTCCCACCAGTCATTTCCAATAATGCCATGGACAGAGGGTGTTGTTCCGGAATATACAGATGCATGCCCAGGGCCGGTAAAAGTAGGAACATAATTATAGTGGGCATTGGTGAGCATAAATCCCTTTCCCATCAAACGCTTGAAACCGCCTTCGCCAAACTTGCTTTCAAAACGATACAAATATTCCTGACGCATTTGATCTACCACAATTCCGACAACCAGTTTCGGCTTGGCGTCCTGCGAATAGCTCAACAATGTGCCTGCGACAAAAATTAAAGAAAGAATTTTTTTCATACTGTTTAATTCCATTTAACGAAATATCAATCGGTCAATTCAACTCCCGAACTGCGCCAAGTTAATCCAAAACTTCATAAATGTTTGCAGGTCAGTGTTATCAAAATATTGCTGTTAATCTTCACAAACAATTTTTTCAAATTCGGTTTCTTCATACACCTGTTTGCGAATCAGTTTACCAAATTGGTCGTAATAAATTACAACCTGTATTTGCGCTTCCTTCACATCCTTTCTCGTAAAATAAAGAGGATTCTCGTCCGTTCCTACATTATTGATTCCATTAAACGTGGTGGGTATGATAATCCCTCTTTCAGAACTTATTACCCCATAAAGGCTTTCTCTTCGGATCAGCATGCACTTCTCAGTTGATGCATCTGAAATTGTGGCAAAATCCTTAACGCGGTCTATCTCCACCTTGCCCGATCGAACGTCTAACAAGCTCCATTCTGCATTCTTCTTGACCCAAACCAAATCGCCCGTCCAAGGCAGCATCTCGTCAAATTCAAATGCAGTGAGTGCCTTGCCATTCCAGCTGGTCAATCCAAAATGTTCGTCCTTAAAAACGATTAGCACTTCGCTATTTAGCATTCTAATATTCCGACTATAAACAGGTTTTACAAGTCTCCTTCTTTTCCAATCGAACAAACCAAATTTCTTGTCTTTATAAATAGACCAATAGTCATCATTCAATTGAACAAGCGCCTCATACTCAACTGGCAACACTAGTGTACCAGTTTTAGCAATAAGGCCTCGCTTTCCATTCCGTGAAATCAAAAAAATCTCTTCACCGAACGACTCTATGATTTCAAACTCATTTGTAAACAGCCGCTGGCCGGTAGCGATATCGTATATTGTTTTTTTAAGTTTCGATTCCGTGTAAAAGTAACGTACTGAATCTCGTGATTTGACAAAATGTACTCGATTCTCTTTTGAAAAGGTAAGTGTTCTAAGCGAGTTGATATGAACCCGAACTGAATCCTTCTGTTTGGCGAAGGCCAATCCTCCTGCAAACCAGCAACTGTCTGAGTTTTCAACGATACTTTTACTATTCAAATCAAATAATTGGTGTGACAGTCCCCGTTTTAGTAACAACCACTGCTTAGAGAAAATAATATTGTCCCACCATTTTCCTTCCAGCTCTTTGGCAAGATCCGCCACGGAATATTGATCGTTCACCTTTCTAACTAATCCAAAAGGACGTAGGCTAAGTGTCTGGCGCCCGAAGGGTACGACAAACTCAAGCTTTGAATTGATCAATCCCTCCAGTGACCCATTGCGAACAAGCAATCGATCAACCGCTACCCTAGTTACTTCATCAAAAACCAATTCCTCCGAAACGAGATTTCCGTCTGCAGATGATTCTATTGATGTGAGGTCCAGGACTATCTTTTTGCCCAATTGAGAAAAGACAAACACACCCTCTACCTTATCAATCGCATCCCATGTGTTCTCCCCCAAAAGCTGCCGCCCGGTTAATGTTACTAGTTTCCAGCGCCCGTTTTGTTTCACTGCAAAGAAATGAGCACCCAACAATTTGACTTCCTGCACACAATCTTTGACCACCCACCGCCCTGATTTGTGAATCACTCTAATACAAGTGCTGTCGCCAACTTTATAAAACCCAAAGCCCAATGATTTTTGAATAGAACTGTGCGAAAAAATCAACCTTCCATTTCGACTGATCAATCCCTCATTAGTAAACAGCACATCATCAAAAATACTTCCGCACAGGTACCGTTCTTCAATAGTTTCAAATCTAGGCGCAAATGCTAGATCTCCAATTGAATTTATAAACCCAAACTTTCCTTTGTCGAGAATTGGCGCCCAATAACTTTCGTTTAGTCCGATAACTTTTCGAAGCGAGTCATTTAAGAATCGGTGAGGGATTTTCCTTTCATAATCAATATAAAAGTGGAAAAGCCAATCGATGGCGGCTGGCTTCCATTTGCTGGCCGGAAATTCCTGGACGAATTGAATAAACGAAGAAGTGTCTCCACGAGCTGTTGCAATTTCAAAGATTTGTTGATCCGCCAAATCGCGAAAGGGGCTAGTTGGAAACTCGCGAACGAACGAAACATAGCTTTTCAATTTTCGGTCTTTCGTTTTCGATTCAAAAAGCAGTTTGTCAAATCTATTCCTGGCTTCAATGACCCGTTGCGATGTCGGGTATAGCCTGATATATCGTTCAAAACTTTGATAGGTGTTTACTTTTAGTGCTTCTAAAAAGCCGACTTCTTCCCGTAATTCAATTGCCGTAGCGCGAAGTTTGGAACCAGGAAATCTTTGAACAAATGATTCGTAACCTCTTTCTGTGTTCACTTCCTTCACGTCAGCAAAGGCTGTACTGTCGATCTTTTCACTAAAAGAAAGAAGCGATGCGCTATCGAGTCCAAGGCGCGCAAGGCGATCCTTAGATCGCCCTTCAAGTTGAACCAATAGTCGAATTGCCTGCTGACAGTAATGATACGCGGAGTCTATTTGATAGCTCGGATTGGTTTTACTAAAAAACCAACGAGCCCATGCCACAGATAGCTCTGCGCTGGCACTGTCTTTCTTCGCAACTTTTTTTAACAACTCCTTTGCCTCAAACCACTTGCCTTTCTCCATGTGGTTTTCTGCCTTCCTGAGTGCCGTTTGTGCTGAACTCAGACTTGTCAAAAAGAGCGATAGAAAAACAAAAACGAAACGCATGGGTTGATAGGCCAAGATATTTTGAAAAAAGAAAAAGGCAACCTATTGGCTGCCCACTCTTTTGGTCGAGGTGAGAGGATTCGAACCTCCGGCCTCCACGTCCCTAACGTGATGCGCTAACCGGGCTGCGCTACACCTCGAAGTATGATCTTTAATGGGATCAATCCACAAAAAGAGTCGCAATAATAGTAAAATTCAGTTTAAAAAAGTGGAATAAGATTGTGGCTATTTGTTCTTCTTTTTCTTCAGGTCTCTGATAAATCTAGCCCACTTTAATGGATCCAGGAACGGATTAAACTGAGGTCTAAATTGATTGCCCGGTGAACTTGCCCACTGGTCCATATAATTTCGGTAATTGCCCAACCCGTCCATAGGGGTGGTGCGAGCCATTAACGCAATCATTTCCGAATTTAATGCGCGTGCATCAAGACCGTTGTCCATTGGGATATTCATAGCCAAAACAGCTTCTTTAAAAAGCTCCTCCGTGGGAAGGTCAGTTATTACTACACCTTTCAAAAACGTGATATCGGTAGCAAGTTCCACAAAAATTGACCATGAATCCTTTGGTTGGTCAGGCACGATATAGTGCGCACGCTTATATCCAACAGCGCTAAACACGATGCTATCACCTACCAGCACGGGCAGCGTAAAAAACCCCACTGCCGTGGTTGGTGTGCCTCGCCCGGCTTTGGGCACGTACACGTGAACACCTGGCAAACCAACTGAGGCCGAGTCGGTTACAAAACCAGACAATTGAATGATTCTGCGCTTGGTTTGCGAGAATACATTGCCAGTCGAAAAAAGAATGGCTGAAACAACAAAAACAACAATTACACCCCTCATATAACTTGGCAAAGGTAACATTTCAAATGGTAAAGTGTATACGTTTTTGTTTGCTGAAATGAGTCAAAGTCATTCAAAGATTATTGCCAGCATCCAAAAGTTTCAGCGCATGCAAAAATATTGTCTGTATTTTTACGCATAATGCGGTTAAAGCAATTTAATATCGAATTGGGTGCCCAAATTTTTCTGGCTAGCTCGGATACATCACGTCTGCGTATTCTTAATCTTATTTTGACCAATGGAGAAATGTGCATTACCGATCTCGAACGCATCCTTGAGTTCACCCAAACAAAAACATCGCGTCACCTGTTATACCTGAAAAATTCCGGAATACTCACTTCGAGAAAAATAAACCAATGGGCCTTTTACCAAATCAAGGACGAAGTTTTTGATCTCGTCAAGCAAATCTTGCAATTCGTCAGTCGCGATCCGGTAATGCAACAAGATCAATCCGTCTTCAAAACCATGTATAGCAACCGCGAGCTCTCCCTTAATAAATTAAACCTCAAACCTCTTACTTTTTGAAGCACAGAGTTCCTAGGTCGCGTCTCAAGGTCTCATGTCTCACGTCTTACATCTCACGTCTTATTTCTAATGAAAAAATATAAAAGCATTTTCTTCGACCTTGATCACACACTTTGGGATTTTGAAACGAATTCGCGCGAAGCGCTTACAGAACTACATCGTAGCTTTCAACTTGGCAGGAAGGGCATCGAATTACAGGCCTTTCTTGTCGCATTTAAAAAGGTTAATACAGGATTGTGGCATCTTTATGATACCGGTAAAATCAAACAAGATGTCATTCGCTTGCAACGTTTCCACCGCATCTTTCAAGAGTTTGATGTAGAAGAGTACGAACTATCTCTTACGTTTTCCTCTGAGTACGTGAGCCAATCGCCCAAAAAAGGCAACTTATTGCCACACGCGAAGGAAGTGTTGGATCACTTACACCCTATTTATCCCATGCACATCATCACCAATGGATTTAGCGAAATACAGGGCGCAAAAATGGCCTCATCGGGTATAGACAAGTATTTTCAAAGCGTGGTTACTTCTGAAAAAGCTGGACATAAGAAACCCTCCAAAGAAATTTTTGACTATGCGCTAAGCACTAACAACTTGCTGGCGAGTGAAGTGGTGATGATTGGCGACAACCTGGCTACCGACATGGGCGGGGCAAAAAATGCGTCTATTGACACCATCTATTTTAACCCGGAGAAGATTGCCCATGATGAGCAATTAACTCATGAAATCGAGAGCCTGATTGAATTAAAGCAACTATTATAATCACCATCTTATCACTAATTTGCAGCTCGATTCTAACGTCTACAGCTAACATTTAATATCTAAATCATGTCTACTGGATTTTTTCACATTCCCGCACCAAAGAACGAACCTGTATTGTCTTATGCACCGGGTAGCAAAGAACGAGCTTCCTTAAAAAAGGCGCTCGAAGAAGCACGCGCTCAAGTCATTGACGTGCCCATGTACATTGGTGCCGAGGAAGTACGTACTGAAAATAAAAAGCCTCTTATACCTCCTCACGACCACAAACATATTCTCGGGCATTTCTCTGAAGGAGATAAAAGCCATGTGGAGCAGGCGATTAAGGCAGCCATGGCCGCCAAAGAATTGTGGGCAGGGTTGAGCTGGGAAAATAGAGCGAGCATATTTTTGAAAGCGGCTGATTTGTTAGCTGGTCCTTACCGTTATAAAATCAACGCGGCTACTATGTTGGGGCAATCCAAGAACGCATATCAGGCAGAGATTGATGCCGCCTGCGAATTGATCGATTTCCTGCGTTTCAACGTCCACTTCATGGGCGAGATTTACAATGATCAACCACAATCGTCACCCGGTGTGTGGAACCGATTAGAATACCGCCCGCTCGAAGGGTTTGTGTTCGCATTGACCCCTTTCAACTTCACAGCTATTGCAGGCAATTTACCAACCAGTGCTGCACTGATGGGCAATACGGTGGTATGGAAACCAGCCAACACACAGATCTACGCTGCGAACGTGATCATGCAGGTATTGAGAGAAGCTGGCTTGCCGGATGGTGTGATCAATTTGATTTATGTTACTGGCCCTGATGCTGGCGATGTGATTTTTAAACACAAAGATTTTGGTGGCATTCACTTTACGGGGAGTACAGGTGTATTTCAAAATATCTGGAAAACGATTGGACAAAATATTCATCAATACAAATCCTATCCACGCATTGTAGGTGAAACGGGTGGAAAAGATTTTATCATGGTGCACAAGAGTGCTGATGCGAAGCAAGTGGCCACGGCCATTGCGCGCGGTGCGTTTGAGTACCAGGGCCAAAAGTGTTCTGCTGCATCCCGTTGCTATATTCCTTCCAACCTGTGGGACGATGTGAAAAAATATTTGCTCGAAGATTTAAAGAGCATGAAGATGGGGCCAACGGAAGATTTTGGCAACTTCATCAATGCGGTCATTGACGAGAAAGCGTTCAACTCTATTACGGGCTACATTGAAAAAGCGCGCCAGAACCCAATGAACGAAATCATTGCGGGTGGTAAATACGACAAGAGTAAAGGCTATTTCATTGAACCTACAGTTGTGCTAACAAAAGACGCATCGTCACTTACCATGTGTGAAGAGATTTTTGGGCCAGTGATTACCATTTATGTTTATCATTCTGAAAATTTTGAACAAACACTAGAGTTGGTTGATCAAACATCACCCTATGCGTTGACCGGCTCGATAATGGCACGCGATCGCTTTGCCGTAGAGATGGCCACCAAAAAACTCAGCAACTCAGCAGGCAATTTTTATATCAATGATAAACCAACTGGTGCAGTTGTAGGTCAACAACCTTTTGGGGGAGCCAGAGGCAGCGGCACGAATGATAAAGCCGGAGCGAAAGTAAATCTGTTGCGTTGGGTATCGATGCGCACGATCAAAGAAACATTTGTTACGCCTACGGATTACAGGTATCCGTTTTTGGAACTTTAACTTTTGACTAATGTGACACTACTGAAGGTAACGCATAGCCAATCGTGAAATAAGATTAGTTGATATAGCAAAAAGTCGAATCTTACTATCAAATCCTGTATCCGCCTTTATCGTTTTCGAATGATTTTATTTAATAAACGGACAACTACATACCCTGCTGGTAATGATCATGGGTATACGAAATGCAACCTTATGCAAGGTTGATGCGTCTATGAATAAAACTCATTGTTTATGCGCCATCTATTCACTTCCATACTACTGCTGGTTGCTTCTTTTAATCTAAAGGCTCAGACCGAACAGGTAGCCATCGGTACTTTTAAAGTCGTCTACGTTTACGGCCCTTTTATAGTGAATTTTATTAAGTCAACTACTTGTAGAATGGAGATTGACTATAATGGGATTGAGAAAGAAGAAATAATCATCAAATCGAAAGATGAAGACCTTCACATCAAACTTAGGAACCGCAGTTTTTTTGACTTTAACAATAATTCATGGGAAAGCAAAAATAGCCGATATGCGCAAGTGACGATCTATTATACTAATCTGGAAGCGATCGAAGCAAGAGCTGGTGCTCGTATCCGTGCTTCAGAAACCATCGTCTCCAAAGAGATTTTCTTAGTGAGCAAAATGGGTGCAGACATGAGACTGGACATCAATACTCAAAACCTTGAGCTTGACTCTTCGATGGGAAGCGAGGTTAACCTAACGGGAATGGCTGAAAAAGTAGAAATCCGATCAAAGATGGGAAGTCATGTGGATGCTTCTTCTCTAAAAAGCCAGCACGTAAATGTAAGTTCCTCGATGGGCTCCGATGTTTCCATATTCGCAGAGCAAGAATTGAATGCATCCGCTGATTTTGGAGGCTCTATTACCTACAAAGGCAATCCATCTATGAAACATACGTCTACGTTCCTGGGCGCTGATGTCCATAAGATCAAGAACTAAACCTAAGTAAAATCAGAGATTCAGTTTTATAGCATTTGCACATCTCCGAGAGAATTTACTATGTTGAACAACCTCTCTGCATTCGATGTAAATGTATCATTTGCACTTGATTGGGTTATGTTTTAAGGGCATCTCTAAAAGCCCATGCTAAATCTACAATAATTGGTTAACGGTTCTATGTTTGGAAAAAGAGAAAGAAATGGGTCACACAACGCGCGGATTATTTGATGAGCAGTTTCGGTTAGAAAAGATAAGCAAGCAAAACGATCCGATTGAAAAACTGGGGGCTCATATAGATTTTTAGTTTTTCCGTAAGCCGTTGGAAGATTATTTCAAGAAGGAGATATAGTGAAAGGTGAGAACAAAGGAGGCAGGCCACTTTACGATTACGCACTGATGTTTAAGATCGTCATCCTTCAGCGTTATTATAACCTAGGTGATGACAGTACCGAGCGAGTACGCCATTTTGGACCGGTTGTCGTTCATGCGCTTTTTAGGGTTGACCCTTTCCCATTACAGGATGCCAAGACGATCTGGAATTTTAAGAATGAGTTGGCCAAAGGGGACATGGTAAATAAACTGTTTAAAAAACTGGACAACCGATTAGAAAAGGAAGGGGTGATTATCCATGAGGGCAAGATGGCCGATGCCACCATTGTAGAGACACCCCGCCATCGGAACAGCAGGGAAGAGAATGAGCAGATCAAAGCTGGTGAAGTGCCAGAGGATTGGAAAGAAAACCTGAACAAATTGCGCCAGAAAGATGTTGATGCCGCCCAGCTTAAAAAAAACGGGGAGACATTTTACGGCCACAAAGATCACATCAAAGCCGACACTAAGACCAAACTGATCACCGATTATGAAGTGACATCGGCCAGTGTACATGATTGCGAGGCAATGGCATGACGTAGTTAGCTAACTTTCGGCAAATGGTGACACGTATGCAGACATCATTCAATACGCACTACCATCTCTCTATATTCCTTCAAGTGAAGAAATCAGAGCCTTTGCTGCCGATTGCTTTCAGGAAAATACCAGTTTATGGAATGGGTGCCAGACATTGATGAACAAAATATTTAAACACGTTGAATTCAAGGCTGGCTTCACTACCGTATTTACCCCTGTAGAATCGGTATTTAAACTACGTAAAGGAGTATGTCAGGATTTTGCTCATTTGATGATCGCGTGTTTGCGAAACATCGGTTTACCAGCTCGCTATGTAAGCGGGTACTTGGAAACATTTCCCCCACCTGGAAAAGAGAAGTTGGTAGGATCTGATGCCTCACATGCCTGGGTAGCTGTTTATTTTCCAGATCTTGGATGGGTAGAATTTGATCCAACCAATTGCATTCTTGCCTCTCGTACTCACCTGATGATTGCCTTTGGCCGTGACTATTTTGATGTCGCCCCTATTACGGGAATTGTTTTTAGTTCAGGGAACCAAACCCTAAGTGTTAAAGTAGACGTAGAGCGCATGGCAGGTTGAAATAATGGCGTATGGGGAACTTCGCCATCGTAATAAAGGTTGAAGCTACTATTTGACTTTCTTTGAAAAGAGCCTTTAATTCAGCGAAAAGAAGGTTTTTTTGCTAAAATTAATTGCCAAGGGTGACGTAAATCACCAAGTTTCGTTTAGACGATGCTTACATTTGCGCAATATTAACTGATCTAAAATCCTATGTTTTTTCAGCACGTATACGATAAGTCGCTCGCTCAGGCCAGCTATTTTATTGGTTGTCAAAAAGAAGGTGTCGCCATGGTGATTGACGCCAAGCGTGATGTGGATACCTACCTTGAAATTGCGAAGCAAAACAAAATGAAAATCACGCACATCGCGGAGACGCACATCCATGCGGATTTTTTAGCCGGATCGAGGGAACTCGCAAAACTAACGGGTGCTGCGATGTACTTATCAGATGAAGGTGGAGAGGGCTGGCAATATGAATTTCCCCATGTAGGGCTGAAGGATGGTAGTGTTATCAAAGTGGGCAATCTCACTTTAAAAGTAATGCATACACCGGGGCACACGCCCGAGAGTATTAGTTTTCTGCTCACTGACAATCCTGCGAGCAAAGAACCGGTGATGTTATTCACGGGCGATTTTGTTTTTGTGGGTGATGTAGGACGGCCAGATCTGCTAGAGAAAGCGGCTGGGTTTGCAGGAACAAAGGAAGCCGGTGCAAAGGAGATGTACCAATCGATTGCTAAATTCAACGCACTACCCGATTTCGTTCAGGTTTGGCCAGGACACGGAGCCGGCTCTGCCTGTGGAAAGGCATTGGGTGCAGTGCCAAGTTCTACAGTTGGTTACGAAAAAGTTAGAAATTGGGCGTTCCAATATCCCAAAGATGAAAATGGATTTGTAAAATATCTGTTGGAAGATCAACCCGAGCCACCAAAGTACTTTGCGATGATGAAGAAGTTGAACAAAGTAGATCGGCCATTACTTACCGAAATTCCAAAGCTGAAAAAATTGAGCAATGCCGAATTCAAGGCAGCGTTCGATAACGGAACTAAACTGATTGACGCACGTCACAAAGTTGATTTCGCAGCGGGCTTTATTCCAGGCAGCATCAACATACAAGGCAATAATGCTTTCGCTACCTGGGCCGGATGGTTTTTGAAATACGATGAACCGTTCATGCTTGTTGCGGCTGAAGGTCAGTTGGAAGATCTCACTCGAAAACTCATGCGCATTGGTCTCGACAATATTTATGGGTACATCGAGGATGTTACACCGTGGATGGAATTGGGAAATACGTTGGAAAAAAGCAACGTCATTTCTTTGGACGAGTTCAAACAGCTTTATGCAAACAACAATATTCAGTTGGTAGATGTAAGGGGTGTTTCTGAATTTAATGCAGGCCACATAAAAGGAGCCACTAATATTTTTGTGGGCACGCTGGGCGAAAACTTGAATCAGCTGAAGAAAGACAAACAAATTGTAATTCAATGTCAATCAGGTGACCGAACAGCGATTGCCTATTCTCTTTTGGCGAAATACGGATTTAAGAATGTGAAGAACTACGGAGGCGGAATGAACGAGTGGGTGAATGAAGGTAATCCGGTAGTTACTGAAAATTAATGACCACTCTCGGTTTTGGTCTAATCGGGGTATTCCGAAGGAGACCCCGATACGCTCGAATGTGCGAACGGTTTTTATGTTGGCCACGAATGCACGAATAGGCACGAATGAATAAAAAAAAATTCGTGTGGCTTTGTGTTATTGGTCTAATCAGGGTATTCCGAAGGAGACC
>VYLR01000203.1_pt1 | contig 13487 bp, 10 predicted proteins | sample 5114291 | NCBI WGS metagenome assembly VYLR01 (sample SAMN12291774, study PRJNA351875) | freshwater metagenome | isolation source: freshwater lake | place: USA: Michigan, Lansing Lake | collected 2013-08-14
CGGCACGGCTTCTCGCGTGGCGCGGCCAGCCGCTGAGGTCGGCGCTGGCGCCGGCCCGGTTGATCCCGCTACGCCCAACCCCCGCGCCGCTGAGGCGGCCGTACTGCCACCGCAGGGCTGGATGCAACTGTGGGAGGACCTGGCGAAGATGAACTTCGGCGCGTCTGCGCCGTTGCCTCAGCTGAATCTCGCGCCCGAGCTTCTGGTCGACCTGCAGCGCGAGTACATGCAGCGCCTCGGTGGGCTGTGGACCGACTTTCTCGAGCATCCGGACCGGATCACCGAACCCATCAAGGATGCGCGCTTTTCCGACCCGGCCTGGCAGCAGAACGCCGCCTCGTCGATGCTGGCGCGCGCCTACCTGCTCAATGCCGATTTCATGCGCCGCATGGCCGAGGCGGTGCAGTCGGACAAGCGCACCAAGAAGCGCGTCCGGTACGCGGTCGACCAATGGGTCGAGGCCTCGGCGCCGTCCAACTTTCTCGCCCTCAATCCCAGAGCCCAGAAGACGCTCCTGGAAAGCGGCGGCGAGAGCCTGCAGCGCGGCATCCACAACCTGCTCGGCGACCTGCAGAACGGCAAGATCTCGCAGACCGACGAGGCGGCCTTCGAAGTGGGACGCAACGTCGCCGCCAGCGAGGGCGCGGTGGTGTACGAAAACGCGCTGATGCAGCTGATCCAGTACAAGCCGCTAACAGCCAAGGTCTACGAGCGGCCGTTCGTCATGGTGCCGCCGTGCATCAACAAGTTCTACATCCTCGACCTGCAACCTGAGAACTCGTTCATCCGCTACGCGGTTGAGCAGGGGCACACGGTCTTCGTGGTCTCGTGGAAGAACCCGCACGAGCCCGAGTCGAAGATGACCTGGGACGACTACCTGGCGCTCGGGCCGATCGCCGCGATCGACGTGGCGCGCGAGATCTGCGGCGTGGACAAGGTCAATGCGCTGGGGTTCTGCGTGGGCGGCACCATCATCGCCGCGGCGCTGGCCGTGATGTACGCGCGCGGCGACGCGCCGATCGCCAGCCTGACCCTGCTCACCGCGCTGATCGACTTCGAGGACACCGGCATCCTGGACGCCTTCGTCGACGAGCAGCACGTGCGGCTGCGCGAGCAGACGCTCGGCAAGGGCGGCCTGATGGCGGGCAAGGACCTTGCCAACACCTTCTCCAGCCTGCGGCCCAACGATCTGGTGTGGAACTACGTCGTGGCCAATTACCTGGAGGGCAAGCAGCCGCCGGCGTTCGACCTGCTCTATTGGAATGGCGACTCGACCAATCTGCCGGGGCCGATGTACGCCTGGTACCTGCGCAACACCTATCTGGAGAACAAGCTGAAGCTCCCTGGCGCGCTGACCTGCCTGGGGCAGCTCATCGATCTGCAGCGCATCAAGGTGCCGGCCTACGTGTTTGCGGCGCGCGAGGACCACATCGTGCCCTGGCAGGCAGCCTACGCCTCGGCCCGCGTGCTGCCCGGCCGCACCGGCAAGGATGTGCGGTTCGTCCTGGGCGCCAGCGGACACATTGCCGGCACCATCAACGCGCCCACCAAGAACAAGCGCAACTACTGGGTGGCCGACGAGGCTGCGCTGCCGGCCGACAGTGGGGCATGGTTACACCGGGCGCGCGACCTTCCGGGCAGCTGGTGGCCGGACTGGTCGCGCTGGCTCGCCCCGCATGGCGGGCGCATGAAGCCCGCGCCGCGCCAGTACGGCAGCAGCAAGCACAAGGTGATCGAGCCGGCGCCCGGCCGTTACGTCAAGGAAAAGGCCTGAGCGGCCGCGCTCGGGTCGCCTCAGGAGAGTCCATGCAGCAGGCAGTCATCGTCAGTGCCGTGCGCACCGCCATCGGCAAGTTCGGCGGCGCGCTCGCCAAGGTACCGGCGCCCGAGTTGGGTGCCACCGTCATCAAGGAAGCTATCGCACGCGCCCGCATCGAGCCCGGCGCGGTGGAGGGAGTGATCCTCGGGCAGGTGCTCAGCGCCGGCAGCGGTCAGAACCCCGCACGCCAGTCGACCATCAAGGCGGACCTGCCGATCGAGACCCCCGCGATGACGATCAACGTCGTATGTGGCTCGGGCCTGAAATCGGTGATGCTGGCCGCGCAGGCGATCGCCACCGGCGAGGCCGAGGTGATGATCGCGGGCGGCCAGGAGTGCATGAGCCTGGCGCCGCACGTGATCATGGGCTCGCGCGACGGCTTTCGCATGGGCGACGCGAAGATGATCGACTCGATGATCGTCGACGGCCTGTGGGACGTGTACAACAAGATTCACATGGGCATCACGGCTGAGAACGTGGCCCGACAGTGGTCGATCGACCGTGCCCAGCAGGATGCGTTTGCCCTGGCCAGCCAGCACAAGGCCGCGGCCGCGCAGGATGCCGGCAAGTTCCGCGGCGAAATCGTCCCGGTCATGATCCCGCAGCGCAAGGGCGACCCGGTCCCTTTCGACACCGACGAGTTCATCAACCGCAAGACCAATGCCGAGGCGCTGGCCGGCCTGAAGCCGGCCTTCGACAAGGAAGGCAGCGTCACCGCGGGCAACGCCTCGGGCATCAATGACGGGGCGGCGGCGCTGGTGGTGATGAGCCAGGCGCGGGCGCAGGCTCTGGGCCTGACGCCGCTGGCGCGCATCAAGAGCTATGCCACGACCGCGCTCGACCCGAAGGTCATGGGCATGGGGCCGGTGTCGGCCTCCCGCAAGGCGCTCGAGCGCGCCGGCTGGAAGCCGTCCGACTTGGATCTCATGGAGATCAACGAGGCGTTCGCGGCGCAAGCCTGCGCGGTCAACCAGGACATGGGCTGGGACGCGAGCAAGATCAACGTCAACGGCGGGGCCATCGCGCTCGGCCACCCGATCGGCGCCAGTGGCGCGCGTATTCTGGTGACGCTGCTGCACGAGATGCAGCGCCGCGACAGCAAGCGTGGCCTGGCCGCGTTATGCATCGGCGGCGGCATGGGCGTGGCGCTGGCGGTGGAGCGCTGAGGACGGGCGCCACGGGCTCCGGACGAGTCCCCTTCGCACTTAACGACAGGCAGTTACCCTGAGGAGACAGCAATGAGCAAGGTCGCGTACGTGACGGGCGGCATGGGCGGAATCGGTACGGCCATCTGCCAGCGTTTGGCCAAGGGCGGCTTCAAGGTGATCGCCGGCTGCGGCCCGAGCCGCGACCACGCCAAGTGGCTGGCCGAGCAGCAGGCGCTTGGCTATACCTTCTTCGCGTCGGTCGGCAACGTGGCCGACTGGGACAGCACGGTCGCCGCGTTCCAGAAGGCGAGTGCGGAGCATGGCCCGATCGACGTGCTCGTCAACAACGCCGGCATCACGCGAGACCGCATGTTCCTCAAGATGTCGCGCGAGGACTGGGACGCAGTGATCGACACCAACCTGAACAGCATGTTCAACGTCACCAAGCAGGTGGTGCCCGGCATGGTCGAGAAGGGCTGGGGCCGCATCATCCAGATCAGTTCGGTCAACGGCGAGAAGGGCCAAGCCGGCCAGACCAACTACTCGGCTGCCAAGGCCGGCATGCACGGCTTCACCATGGCCCTGGCGCAGGAACTGGCGGGCAAGGGCATCACGGTCAACACCGTGAGCCCCGGTTACATCGGCACCGAGATGGTTCGCGCGATCAAGCCGGAGATCCTGGAGAAGATCGTGGCCACGATTCCGGTAAAGCGGCTGGGCACGCCCGACGAGATCGGCTCCATCGTGGCGTGGCTGGCCGGCGAGGACTCGGGCTTCACGACCGGCGCGGACTTCTCCTGCAACGGTGGCCTGCACATGGGTTGACCGAATGCCCGCAACCGGTTGCTTGCCGAGGGATAGGCGTGCCGGTGGCTGAGCGGCCGGCCCGGCCGTGGTTCGACGGTCCGTGGTGGTCGTGGCGCCCCATCACCTGGGAAGGCTGGCTTGCGCTGGCGGTGTGGATGTTCGGTTTCGTTTGCGGCGTCCTGCTCTTGGAGGGGCGCGCGCCCTGGAACCATGTGTTCGTAGCGGCGGCCGTCGCGGTGCTGTTTCTCCTGCGCCGACTGAAGGGCAGCTGAGGGCTGCCGGCACCGTCTGACAGCCACAGTGTCCCGTCAAGCCCGACCCGCCGCGGTGGCCGGTACAATGTTTTTTCTGCTTGCGGCTGAACTGTCCGGGCCGCGCGATCGCGAGGACTCCCATGGCCGGCACCCGCCTTATCAAGAAGTACCCGAACCGCCGCCTGTACGACACCCAGACCAGCACCTACATCACGCTGGCGGATGTCAAGCAACTGGTGCTGGACCAGGAGCAGTTCCAGGTGGTGGATGCCAAGAGCGGCGATGACCTGAGCCGCCAGATCCTGCTGCAGATCATCCTCGAGGAAGAGCAGGAGGGCTCGCCGATGTTCACGCCGCCGGTGCTGGCGCAGATCATCCGCAGCTACGGCAATGCCATGCAGGGCATGATGGGCTCGTATCTCGAGAAGAACGTCCAGGCCTTCATCGACATCCAGAAGAAGCTGCAGGAGCAAAGCCAGGCCTTCTATCAGACCAACAAGATCGGTCCGGACATGTGGGCCCAGTTCGTCAACATGCAGGCGCCGATGATCCAGAGCATGATGTCGAACTACATCGAGCAGTCGAAGAACCTGTTCGTGCAGATGCAGGAGAACATGTCCAATCAGGCCGCCAGCATGTTCAAGCAGTTCCCCTTCCAGCCGCCGGAGAAGAAGTAGCCTCCGCCACGAACTCCGCGCCACCGATGCGGCCCTCGCGGGCCGCTTTGCATTTCTGATGACCGCACCGACCCGACCGACGCGCAAGATGGCGGCGAGCAAGACTGCTCCGACCGTCGGCATGGTCTCGCTCGGCTGCCCGAAGGCGCTGGTCGACTCCGAGCGCATCGTCACGCAGTTGCGGGCCGAGGGCTACGAGATGGTCGGCAGCTACGAGGGCGCCGATCTGGTCATCGTCAATACCTGCGGCTTCATCGACAGCGCGGTGCAGGAGTCGCTCGATGCCATCGGCGAGGCGCTCGATGCCAACGGCCGGGTGATCGTGACCGGCTGCCTGGGCGCCCGCCGCGAGGGCGGCGACAACCTGGTGGCCAAGGTCCATCCCAAGGTGCTCGCGGTCACCGGTCCGCATGCCGCGGACGAGGTACTCGCCCACGTGCACCAGCACCTGCCCAAGCCGCACGACCCGTTCACCGATCTCGTGCCGGCTGCCGGTATCAAGCTCACGCCCCGGCACTATGCCTACCTGAAGATCTCCGAGGGCTGCAACCACCGGTGCAGCTTCTGCATCATCCCGTCGATGCGCGGCGATCTCGTGAGCCGGCCCATCGGCGAGGTGGTGCGCGAGGCCGAGAATCTGCTCCGACAGGGCGTCAAGGAACTGCTGCTCATCTCGCAGGACACCAGTGCCTACGGCGTCGACGTCCGGTACAAGCTCGACTTCGTCGGCGGCCGGGCGGTGCGTACACGGATGCAGGAGCTGGTCAAGGAACTCGGCGCAGCCGCGCGCAGCCATGGCGCCTGGGTGCGCCTGCATTACGTTTATCCCTATCCGCACGTGGATGACATCGTGCCGTTAATGGCCGACGGGCACGTGCTGCCCTACCTGGACGTGCCGTTCCAGCACGCGCATCCGGACGTGCTCAGGCGCATGAAGCGGCCCGCCAGCGGCGAGAAGAACATCGAGCGCATCCGGGCCTGGCGTGCGCTGTGCCCGGAGATCACGCTGCGCTCGACCTTCATCGCCGGTTTTCCGGGCGAAACCGAGGCGCAGTTCCAGTACCTGCTCGACTTCCTCGGCGAGGCGCAACTCGACCGCGTCGGCTGCTTCGCCTACTCGCCGGTCGAAGGCGCCACGGCCAACGCGCTGGACGGTGCGCTGCCCGACGCGGTGCGCGAGGAGCGGCGCGCGCGTTTCATGCGGGTCCAGGCGGCCATCTCGCAGGCGCGGCTGCAGCGCAAGCTCGGCACCGTGCAGCGCGTGCTGATCGACCATCTGACGCCCAGAGGCGCGCTGGGCCGCTCGTCCGCCGACGCGCCGGAGATCGACGGACTGGTGCATGTGACCACCCGTCGCAAGCTTGCCGTCGGCGACTTCATCGACGTGCGCATCGAGCGCGCCGACGAGCACGACCTGTTCGGCGTACCAGCCTCGCCCGCGAAGTCGAGCACGCCTTGATCCGCGCCGAGGTCCGTGCGCCGACGGCGGTGCTAATCTGACCGGGGCAAGCCATGCTGAATCGGGGGAACGAAATGGCTCGTGAAGTCGTCGTCGTCAGCGCAGTACGCACCGCAGTGGGTACCTTCGGGGGCAGCCTCAAGGACACGGCGCCGACCGAACTGGGTGCCACGGTCGTGGCCGAGGCGCTCAAGCGCGCTGGGGTGGAGGGCGGCGAAGTCGGCCACGTGGTCTTCGGGCATGTGATCAACACCGAGCCCAAGGACATGTATCTCGGCCGCGTGGCGGCGCTCAAGGGCGGCGTCAAGGACCACACGCCCTGCTTGACGGTCAACCGCCTGTGCGGCAGCGGCCTGCAGGCCATCGTCTCGGCGGCCCAGAGCATCCTCCTGGGTGAGGCGGACGTGGCCATCGGCGGGGGCGCCGAAAACATGTCGCGCGGCGCCTACATCCTGCCGGCCGGCCGCTTCGGCCAGCGCATGGGCGACGGCAAGATTGTCGACATGATGGTGGGTGCGCTGCACGACCCGTTCGACGTGATCCACATGGGCGTGACCGCCGAGAACGTGGCTCGGCAGTGGAGCATCACCCGCGAGCAGCAGGACGCGCTGGCCGTCGAGAGCCACCAGCGCGCCGCGCGGGCGATCGCCGAAGGGCGCTTCAAGAGCCAGATCGTGCCGATCCTGCTCAAGAGCAAGAAGGGCGATATCGCCTTCGACACCGACGAGCACGTCCGCGCCGACGCCTCGCTGGCCGACATGGCCAAGCTCAGGCCAGTCTTCGTCAAGGAAAACGGCACGGTCACCGCGGGCAATGCTTCAGGCATCAACGACGGCGCGGCGGCCTTGGTGCTGATGGAGCGCAGCGCCGCCGAGAAGAAGGGGATCAAGCCGCTGGCGCGCCTGGTCAGCTACGCGCATGCCGGCGTTGACCCGAAGATCATGGGCATCGGCCCGGTGCCGTCATCGCGCAAGGCACTTGAGAAGGCCGGGCTCGGCGTGCAGCAGATGGACGTGATCGAGTCGAACGAGGCCTTTGCGGCGCAGGCCTGCGCGGTGATGAAGGAACTCGGCGCCGACCCGGCCAAGGTCAATCCCAATGGCAGCGGCATCTCGCTCGGGCATCCGGTCGGTGCCACCGGCGCCATCATCACGGTCAAGGCCCTGTATGAATTGCAGCGCACCGGCGGTCGTCACGCGCTGGTGACCATGTGCATCGGCGGCGGGCAGGGGATCGCTGCGGTTTTCGAGCGGCTCTAGGCGAACCTTGGCCGTCCAGCGCGGCCAGGTGTCAGCCCTGTCCTTCAAGGGGCGACAAAGAAGTTCAGCACACCGTCCAGCGGCGCGTAGTCGAGCGCCTGGCTGGCCTGTTCGCGCACCACCGGCTTGGCTCGGTAGGCCACCGACAGGCCGGCCGCGGACATCATCTTCAGGTCGTTGGCGCCGTCGCCGACCGCAATCGCCTGCGAGGTGGGGCAGCCGAGCGCGGCACAGGCATCGCGCAGCGCCTGCGCCTTGCCCTCGGCGTCCACGATTGGCCCACCCTCTGGCCCGGTCACCGTGCCGGTCAGCTTGCCGTCGGCAATCTCCAGCACGTTGCTACGGGTGAAGTCGAGATCCAGACGCTCCTTCATCCGGTCGGTGAAGAAAGTGAAGCCGCCGGTGGCCAGCAGCACCTTGAGGCCGGCCTGCCGGCACGCCCCCACCAGCGCTTCGGCACCCTCGTTGAGCCGCAACCGCCCCTCGTAGACCTGCTGCAGCAGCGCTGCGTCCGCCCCGGCCAGCATCGCGACCCGGCGCCGCAGGCTCTCGCGGTAGTCCTTGATCTCGCCGCGCATGGCCGCCTCGGTGATTGCGGCGACCTCGCACCCCTTGCCGGCCAGCGCCGCCACCTCGTCCAGGCTCTCGATGTTGATGAGCGTGGAGTCCATGTCGAGGGCGAGCAGGCGGAAGTCCGACAGCCGCAGCGCCGGGTCGACGAACGCAGCGTCGAGCTTCCAGTAGTCGGCCAGGGCCCGCACCGCCTTGCGCGTTTCGGCGTCGTCCGGCACCGCGACGCAGCGTGCCGCACGCGCGGTGAGTGTGATGCGCGCCGGCGAACACACCACCTTGAAGGTTTCGAGTGCCGCGTTGCCGAGGCCGGGGCCCTGCAGGACGAGATCCGTCATCGCGATCGTTCCGGTGCAATCATTGTGCCCCCAGGCTCCTGAACACACCGCGCAGCAACTGCAGGCGGGCGTCGAGGTTGGCGGTTTTCTGCTCGATCCGCAGCCTGTCCGGGCCGGCCAGACGCATGTGCCGGTCGCGCTGGATCAGCCGGATCAGTTGCGCCGGATCGATCGGCGGGTTGGGCACGAAGCTGACAGCGATCGCCTCGCCGGAGGCGTCGATCTTCTTGATGCCGAGGGTCTCGGCCAGCAGACGCAGGCGATGCGTCTCGATCAGCGCCTTGGCCGGCTCGGGCAGCTTGCCGTAGCGGTCGGCGATCTCCTCCTGCAAGGCATACAGATCGTCCTCGCGGTCGCAGCTCGCCAGCTTCTTGTACAGAGACAGCCGGTGATGCACGTCGCCGATGTAGTCGGCCGGCAGCAGGGCCGGCACGTGCAGGTTGATCTCGGCCACCGCCTGCAGCGGCGCCATGAGGTCGGGCTCACGGCCGGAGCGCAGAGCGCGTACGGCGGCGTTGAGCATCTGGTTGTACAGGTCGAAGCCGACCTCCTGCATGTTGCCGCTCTGGTTTTCGCCGAGCACCTCGCCGGCGCCGCGAATCTCGAGGTCGTGCATCGCCAGGTAGAAGCCGGAGCCCAGTTCCTCCAGCGTCTGGATCGCCTCCAGCCGCTTCTCGGCGTTCTTGGTGACTGCGCCCTCGTCCGGGATCATCAGGTAGGCATAGGCCTGGTGGTGCGAGCGGCCCACGCGGCCGCGCAACTGGTGCAGTTGCGCCAGGCCGAACTTGTCGGCGCGATGGATGACGATGGTGTTCGCGCTGGGTACGTCGATGCCGGTCTCGATGATCGTGGTGCACAGCAGGAGGTTGAAGCGCTGCTGGTAGAAGTCGCGCATCACCCGTTCGAGTTCGCGCTCGCCCATCTGGCCGTGGGCGATCTCGATGCGCGCCTCGGGCACGAGCTCGGCCAGCCGGGCGCGCCGGTTCTCGATCGTCTCGACCTCGTTGTGCAGGAAGTAGATCTGCCCGCCGCGCTTGAGCTCGCGCAGGCAGGCCTCGCGGATCAGCGAGGGTGTCTCCTTGCGCACGAAGGTCTTGATCGCCAGCCGGCGCTGCGGCGCCGTGGCAATCACGCTGAACTCGCGGATGCCCTCCATGCTCATCGCCAGCGTGCGCGGAATCGGCGTGGCGGTGAGCGTCAGCACGTCGACCTCGGCGCGCAGCCCCTTGAGCCGCTCCTTCTGGCGCACGCCGAAGCGGTGTTCCTCGTCGATGATGACGAGACCCAGGCGGTCGAACCGCACCTCGGGCGTCAGCAGCTTGTGAGTGCCGATCACGATGTCGATGGTGCCTGCGTTGATGCCGGCGATCGCCTCGCCCACCTCCCGGGGGGAACGGAACCGAGACAGCTCCACGATGCGCACGGGCCAGTCGGCAAAGCGGTCGCGGAAGGTCTGCGCGTGCTGCTCGGCCAGCAGGGTCGTCGGGCACAGCACCGCTACCTGGCGGGCGCCGGCCACCGCGACGAAGGCCGCCCGCAGCGCCACTTCGGTCTTGCCGAAGCCCACGTCGCCGCACACCAGCCGGTCCATCGGGAAGCCGGCGCGCATGTCCTTGAGCACGGCCTCGATCGCAGCCTGCTGGTCCGGCGTTTCCTCGAAGCCGAAGCCCTCGGCAAACAGCTCATAGTCGCCCGGCTTGAACTCGAAGGCGTGGCCTTTTCGCGCCGCGCGCATGGCGTAGAGGTTGAGCAGTTCGGCCGCGGTGTCGCGCACCTGGCGGGCGGCCTTGCGCTTGGCCTTGTCCCAGTCGCCGCCACCTAGGTGGTGCAGCGGTGCGCCATCGGGGTCGGCGCCGCTGTAGCGCGAGATCAGGTGCAGTTGTGCCACCGGCACGAACAGCTTGGCCTCGTTCGCGTAGTGCAGTTCCAGGAACTCCGCGCCGCCGGCGGTCTCGGCGCCGCCGAGATCCATGATCTGCAGGCCGCAGTAGCGGCCGATGCCATGCTCCACGTGCACCACCGGATCGCCGATCTTCAGCTCCGCCAGGTCGCGGATCATGGCCTCGACGTTGGAGGCGCGCTCGCGGCCGCGCCCGCGGCGGCGGCGCGGACTGGCCGCGTAGAGCTCGCTTTCGGTCAGAACCGCCAGCCGCTGCCCGGTCAGCAGGAAGCCCTGCTGCACCGGGCCGACGCCGAGCGACAGCGGCGCGTCGGCGCTCTGAAAGGAGGCAAAGTCGGCGTTGTCGGCGAACTCCAGTGCGAAGTCGCGCAGCATCTGCGCGATGGTCTCGCGCCGGCCATGCGAGTCGGCCAGCAGCAGCGCGCGGCCGCCATCGACCGCCAGGCGCTCGACGAAGGTGCGCAACCGCGCCAGCGGATCGTCGGCCTTGCGGTCGACCGCCAGCGCCGGCGGCGCCACCACGGGTCCATGACCGTCTGCGGCGGTTTCGCCCGCGCCAAGCGCGATCCGCGCGTGCGCCTTGGCGGCGGCGAACAATTCCTCGACCCCCATGAAGAGCGCCGCCGGCGTCAGGCAGGGGCGCTCACGGTCCTTGGCAAGGAAGCGGTAGCGCTCGTTGGTTTCGGCCCAGAAGCGCTGCACGGCGGCCTCGATCGGCCCGTGCAGCACGAACAGTGCCGTTGCAGGCACGTAGTCGAACAGGGTCGCGGTCTGGTCGAAAAACAGCGGCAGGTAGTACTCGATGCCGGGGCAGGCGATGCCGTTGCCAATGTCCTTGTAAAGTCCGACGCGGCTCGGGTCGCCCTCGAAGACCTCGCGAAAGCGGCCGCGAAACGCGGTGCGCGCCGCCTCGTCGAGAGGGAACTCGCGGCCTGGCAGCAGGCGCACTTCGGGTACCGGGTACAGGCTGCGCTGGCTGTCCGGGTCGAAGGCCTTGATGGTCTCGATCGCCTCGTCGAACAGGTCGAGCCGGTAGGGCAGCGACGAGCCCATGGGAAACAGGTCGATCAGGCCGCCGCGCACGCTGAACTCGCCCGGCGCCACGACCTGTGACACGTTCTGGTAGCCGGCCAGGACGAGGTCCTCGCGCAGCCGCTGGCCGGCCAGCCTCTGGCCTTGCCTGAAGAAGAAGGTGTGGCCGGCGATGTAGCTCTTGGGGCACAGGCGGTACAGGGCCGTGGTGGCCGGCAGCACCAGCACGTCGAGACCGCCGGCGTCGGGGTTGCTCAGCCGGTACAGTGCCTCCAGCCGTTCGCTGACCAGGTCCTGGTGCGGCGACAGGATGTCGTAGGGCAGCGTTTCCCAGTCGGGCAAGAGCCGCACCGCCAGCGCCGGATCGAAGTACGCGATTTCATCGACCAGGCGTTGCGCGTCGTGCGGGTCGGCGGTGATGACGATCGTCAGCTGGCGGCGGCTGTGTGCGGCCCGGGCAGCCTGGGCGATGAGCAGCGCATCGGCAGAGCCGGGTGGGCGCGGCAGAGCAAAGCGCACACCTGGCGCCGGCGGTGTTGGCGCCAAATCGACAGTGGGGGGAGTCAGCGTGTCCACGCGAGAGGGGGCGGGCGCGGGCCAGAAAGCGGTCGCGGCGCCCGAGCGCTCCACCTCGAGCCATTGAGCCCGTGTGGAACGCCGCAGCGCCGCGAGTGCATCGCTATTATAAGGTTGAGCCAGTCGATGACCCGCAACCCGAGACCCGTGTCTTGAGCCTGCCGCGCTGCTTCGCCCTCGTTCCGGCCGCCGGGACGGGCGCGCGTATGGGGGCCAATCTGCCGAAGCAGTACCTGCTGCTCGGACACTGCACGCTGCTGGAGCGCACCGCAGCGGTATTGGCGGCCGTGGCGCGCATCGCGCGTGTGGTCGTCGTCACCGCACCCGACGATCGGTATGCGGCGACGCTGCGCTATGACCCGAAGGTCCATCTCGCGCCGGTGGGTGGCGCGACCCGGGCAGCCTCGGTGCGCGCGGGGCTCGATGCGCTCGGGGCCGAGTCCGACGACTGGGTGCTGGTGCACGATGCGGCGCGCGCCTGCCTGACCGTGTCCGAGGTCGACCGGCTGATCGATGCGCTGGAGCACGACGCGGTGGGCGGCCTGCTGGCCTGCCCGGTGGCCGATACGCTCAAGCAGTCCGATGGCGCCGGGCGGGTGCGGCAGACGGTGCCGCGCGACGGCATGTGGCGGGCCGCCACGCCGCAGATGTTCCGGCTCGAACTGCTGCGCCGCGCGCTCGATGCGCCGGGCGCACTGCAAGAGGCCACCGACGAGTCCGGTGCCGTCGAGGCGATCGGCTACGCGCCGCGACTGGTCGCCGGGCTGGCCGGCAACCTGAAGATCACCACGCCGGACGATCTGGCACTGGCCGCCGCGATCCTGGCGGCACGCGGAGAGCTCGAATGATGCGCATTGGCCAGGGCTTCGACGTGCATGCCCTGGTGCCGGGGCGGCGGCTGGTGCTCGGCGGGGTGGAGATCGAGCACGTGGTCGAGGGGCAGCGGCTCGGCCTGCTCGGCCACTCCGACGCCGACGTGCTGCTGCACGCAGTGACCGACGCGGTGCTCGGTGCTGCCGGGCTGGGCGACATCGGCCGGCTGTTTCCGGACAGCGATCCGGCGCACCGGGATGCCGACTCCTGGCAGTTGCTGCGCGCGGCGGCCGCCCGCGTGCACGCGGCCGGCTGGCAGGTGGTCAACGTGGATGCGACCGTGATCGCGCAGCAACCGAAGATTGCGCCACATGTCGCGGCCATGTGCGCCCGCATCGCGGCTGCGCTGCAGATCGAGGCCGACTCAGTCAGCGTGAAGGGCAAGACAACCGAGTATCTGGGCTTCACCGGGCGGGGCGAGGGCATCGCCGCGATGGCCTTGGCGCTGCTGCAGCGTCACGGTGCGACCTAACCCGGCCAGGCCACTGCGTCCGTCGCGGCGGCGCGCCGGCGACCGCAGCCGCCATGGCGATGACGGCGATGGCGGCGGTCACAGCAGTCACCGCGCCCCCGATCGCTCAGCCTGCCGGCAGGCGTAACTCAGCGCGCAGGCCGCAGGGTGGGTTCGGCCGCAGCAGCAGGCGGCCGCCATGCAGCCGCGCCACCCGGGCCACGATGGCCAGGCCCAGACCCGTGCCCCTGGCCTCGCTGCGCGCCTCGTCCCCCCGCTCGAACGGCCGCAGCAGACGGTCGATCTGCGCGGCAGCGATACCCG
>VYLR01000205.1_pt1 | contig 13417 bp, 17 predicted proteins | sample 5114291 | NCBI WGS metagenome assembly VYLR01 (sample SAMN12291774, study PRJNA351875) | freshwater metagenome | isolation source: freshwater lake | place: USA: Michigan, Lansing Lake | collected 2013-08-14
ACCAGCTACAGGCTCGCGAATACCGTCGATATCTACAGGAGGAGCGGCGATAAAGGCGATGATGAAGCAGGTGGTGGCGGTGAGCAGGGTGGGGATCATGATCACACCGAACCAACCGACATAAAGACGGTTGTTGGTGCTGGTGATCCACTGGCAGAACTGCTCCCACAGGGAAGCGCTCTCGCGCTGTTGTAGAGTGGTAGTCATTGATTGGATAATTTCTGTATGTATTTAGTTGTCAAGGTTCTTTGTTTGACATGAGTTAATACTATCGTCTTTTTATAGTTATGTAAAGGGGTTTTAAGGAATATTTTTTTATCAATGTTATAACTTTTACTTATATAATTGATGTTCAGGTAAACTAGAAGCAGACAAATTCTGCAAAAATAAGCAATGATACCCGAAATTACCGCAAAACTATTGGAAGCGAAGAAGGAAAAAGGCCTGAGTTTCGCTGACCTAGAAGCGATTCTAGGACGAGATGAGGTGTGGATTGCCGCTGTTTTTTACCGGCAAGCGAGCGCTTCCCTAGAAGAAGCAACGAAAATTGTGGCAGCTTTGGGATTGGGTCCGGCCTACATCCCCTCCTTAACCGAGTATCCTGTCAAGGGATTGGGTCCTGTTGTCCCCACCGACCCCCTGATTTATCGTTTCTACGAGATCATGCAGGTGTATGGAATGCCACTAAAATCGGTGATTCATGAAAAATTCGGCGATGGCATTATGAGTGCGATCGATTTTACCCTCGACGTGGATAAGGAGGAAGACCCTAAAGGCGATCGCGTTAAAATTACCATGTCGGGTAAGTTTTTACCCTATAAGAAGTGGTGAGTCCGGCCAAAGTCAACGGTAAGGGATTTCTATTCCTTGCCGCTCTTGCTATTTTTCTTAACCAAACTTAACAATTGACGGCAAAATTTTGCTTTTTTTTTGCAGATTTTGAGAGAATTTAAAATAGATTCCAGCACTCAATCACCCAGGAGATACAATGACGATTCAACCTCAAGAAATTTTAGAAAAGCTTCAGTGGAGATACGCTGTCAAAAAATTTGACCCGTCTAAAAAAATTTCTGAAGCAGATTGGTTTGTCTTAGAAGAAAGCTTGAGACTGGCTCCTTCTTCATATGGTTTGCAACCCTGGAAATTTATTGTCGTTCAAGATCCAAAAATTCGTGCGGCGCTTACTCCGGTCAGTTGGAATCAAACTCAAGTAGAGGATTGCTCCCACTATGTGGTACTTGCTACTCTTACCAAAATTGAAGTAGCATATGTCGAGAAATTCGTCGCAAAAATAGCTCAAGTTCGAGAATTAGATGTCGCTTCTCTGGAGAATTATAAGAATCTGATGGTGTCAGATTTAGTTAATGGGCCACGCTCAGCAATTGTTCAATGGTGGTCTCAGCGACAGAGTTATATTGCGATGGGAATGCTGATGGAAACTGCCGCCTTGCTCGATATTGATGCTTGTCCACTAGAAGGAATCGAGCCAGCCGCTTATGATCGTATTCTGCAATTAGAAGGTAGCGGCTATGCAGCAGTAGCAGCAGTGGCTCTCGGCTATCGCTCCTTAGAAGACAAATATCAACTGTTGAAGAAAGTTCGCTTTGATCGCGATGATGTTATTGTCTGGCATTAGTAGAATAAGACTATATCAGTTGAGGGATTGTTTATGAATCGAGGAAAACTGGTTGCGATCATTACTGGAACGATTTCGATTGCGATCGCAATCGCTTATTTAATTCTAGTGCAATTACTAGATTTTCGTGGAGAAATGATACCCGCTCCTCCACTCTTTTTGGGATTTTAGATTTTGGATTTTGGATTTTGGATTGCGAGTTTCCCTTGTTTTAAGGCTCTGCCTTGGAACACAATATCTAAGGCTCTGCCTTAAAATAGTATTCAGGTAGAACCTGAAGAGAGCGTTCCCAGGTTCTACCTGGGAACGAGATCTTACTCATAACTGATAACTGATAACTGATTAACCTAAATCTCGGTCTTTAGTGACAGTAATTTCCTTAGATAAGTGGCGATACCAAGTAAAATAGAGACCGATGGAAAGTAAAAGAAAAACCAAAGCCAAAATCTTCAAACTTTGCCACTGCTTGATGATTAAAACAATCCCCATCATAAAGAGGACTAATTGCCAAGGAACAGTGAGAAAAGCGGCAATGATATCCCGTTGATTTTCCGCTTTAATTTTTGCCTGTAGGTTAGGTTTAACACTTTGACGGACTTCTCCCCAAAAGCCAAAAGGTCGGGTAACATTATAGAAATTTTCCATAACTAAAATATCGGTGGGAGGAGTTAACAAAGTAGCGATAATACAGCCAGCTAAAGCGAACAAACTCGGCACAAGAAAGAGAATAAGTTCCTGATATTGACTGTGACGAAAGAAAGGTAAAATTATCGCTTGTGAGGCAATAGCCGCAACCATTCCCGCTAAAGTTCCCACAGCAAAACCATAACCATTAAAGCGCCACCAATACCAACGTAATAGGAGAGGAACTGCTAATCCCACCCCTAATCCCGTGGTTAACCAACCCCAAATATCATTGACATTTTCGATATTAAAACTCAAAACTAAGCCAATTGCGACCACAAAAATCGAGGCTAAACGACCTTGAAAAACTAACTCCTGTTCTCCCGCATTTGGTTTCAAAAAAGCTTGATAGATATCTTTTACCCAATAGGCAGCACTAGCGTTAATAACTGCGTTAAAAGTGGACATAGCTGCCGCTAAAAAAGCAGCAATTAATAACCCTTTCATCCCCACCGGAATGTATTGAGTAATCACCGTGGCCAGAATTCTTTCTGGATCTGTAATCGTGCCTTCGGTTAAACCGTAGTGAATACCTAAAACCGCAAAAGCTGTGACTAAAGGCCAACGGAAAGAAAGCAGAACAATCCAGAATAAAGATAATAAACCGGCATCTCGATCGCTTTTGGCGGCTAGGTATCGTTGTAACATATAACCACCGCTGCCGCTGCAACCTTCGATGATGGTTTTAACTAAATAAAAGAAAATCACCCCACCAAACAAATTAAAGATGGCATAATCTCCGGGTAAATCCAAAGTTAAGGAGGGAAAAATACTAGCCCAGTCGCTTAAATTCCAAGTTTTTGGCTCCGCTGCCCCCGGAATTGCCACCGTGAAACTATCGGGAAGATTAACGGTAAAAAAGGCCACTGTCGATACATAAATTACCGCTACAAAAATCAGAAACCCTTGAAATAAATCGGTAATTACCCCACCATAAAAACCACTGGCCACCGTATAAATTAAGGTTAAAAGAATTAATATCACCGAAGCAAGACGATCATCCATACCCAAAAACTGCCCTAAAAATTTCCCCCCCGCAACGGAGAAATAACTCATCGCACCGATAGAGAATAAGAGAGTGGCGACGGCGCTAATAATTCGGGCAAAATTCCCCTGTTTTCCCGGTCCAAAGCGAAACTTCATCCATTCCGCCATGGTCATAACTTGGGCGCGACGATTCCATTTGCCCATAAAAGCCATGAGAAAGGCCATAATTAGGACAACACCGCCCCGGATTTCGATAAATAGTCCTTTGGGGCCGACGGCGTAAATTAGGGCAGAAATGACCATAGTTCCCGCTAAATCGGTGTTAGCTGCCATTCCCGACACCCCCAACATCCACCAGGGCAAATTACGATTACCTAAAAAGTAGGATTCTAGACCTTGAGAAGCTTTTTTCTCGGCTACAATCCCGATTATTAGGGTTGCTGCCAGATAAAGCAGCACAATCACATAATCAATTAACTGCATAGTTGAGATCAATTTAACTTTCGATCGTTATAGCATCAATTGACTACGATTTCTGGCTAACGGTTTCTTTTTCTAAGATTTGCACCCGTTGCTCTAGCTTTTTTAAATCTTCCTTTAGTTCAATTACTAAAGTGGCTAAACGCTGGAACAGTGGGTCACTTTCCCCGACTACTTCCCCATTTACTATACCCGTTCCCGATCGCCGTTGGGGAATCGGAGCGGCATTTTCCCCGCGGATGGATATTCCTCGGACCTGACTTTCAAGGCGCTCAACTCGATTGCGGAGACTAATTAACTCCGATCTTACCGCCGTATCCGATTGTGCCTTGCTGGCATTAACAAAACTCAGTATTAGCAAAAGGGAGATAATCAGCGTTAAAAAGCCATAAAAAGATATTTTAGCTAATTTCATCGATTTTACCTCCTATCTATCTTACCCAACTTAATGTTAAGAAACGTGGCTAAATCTAAAGCTTAATTGCAATTCCGCCCCCGGGTGATTAGTTGCTCAAAAGAGGATGATAAGGTAAAAAACACGATTTTGTCGAAATTTGGCCTTATCTCTATGTATAAAAACTCGGATAAAGATTTTCTCGGAGCGGCAATCACAGCCGGTTTAGGTGCGGGAATCGTCACTTCTTTTGCTGTCAATCAAGGACAAGACATCGGTACAGCTTTAGGAATTACCGCTTTAGCGGCTCTTTGCGGTGTCGTCTGCCGTCATTTTGACCTAATGTGATGCAATCTTCCTCACACATCCAATTCTGCCGAAAAATCCCGTTTTTTCTCGTATTGATAGGGACCGAGCAGAGCACCCCAAATTCCCTTACCAGTGCCGGGATCTAGACCTTTATCGTAGGTTTTTAGGCTATGACTCGTCACCTCGAAACCTAAAGCCACCTGATAGGTTGTCCCCTCATAGGTGAATTGACAGCGCTGTTCCGGTTGCGGTTGGGCGATAAACTGGTATTGATTATCAGCGAGAGTATTGACTTTGACCGATAAAGTGCAGGTAGGCAGAAAAGTTAGGTCTTCTAAGCTAATTTTTCGCAGAATATCGGGATTTTTGCCCGCACCTTGCACGGATTTCAGGTCATTAAACATATAATGCCTAACCTCTAACCCTGCCGATTCCGATCGCATTAATCGCCACAGTCGCGGTCGGTAGGGTTGGTCTAAATTGATTATACTGGCCTGTTCGGCAAAAAGTGCGATGCTGTCTTCCCGAAATAAAGGCAACGGACGCAACCATAAACGCAGGTGAACGTACCACACCGGTTCCGCTTGTGCTTGCCGTTGATTTTCAAATTCACCTGCGAGATACCGACCAAAAGTGATTAATTCAGGGGTCATAGCTCAAAAAACTCTCCTTATTGCCTCAAAATTAATCATAACACCCATAGAAATCACTTTTTTGACAAAAATGACCTTCAGGCTAATGGAACCCGCTTAAACCCAGCTATTCCCCCTTTAGTGTACCAATATTCCCAGCGACCGCCAGCAGCACTAGACCAATCCTTGAGGTCAAATTTACCGCTGCCGGAGGGAGTTCCTGCGATGCGGTAGACTTTCACCGCTTGACCGTTATTATTCCAGATTAAAGGCCGATCCGGCTCCATCTGTTCGGGTAGAGTCCCGTTAGTTTGCAGAAAATAGGCATCTTGTCCCTTATCGGTGCCGTTGCCGTAGACTTTGGCGATACCATGCTCATCGATCGCCAGAAAAGCACCTTCTTCTAAACCGATAGCGTAGGCGGGCAGTTGATTGTGATTATCGTGTACATTGCGGGCTAAAAAACCAAAAAGGCGACCATATCTTGTTTCGGGATGATCTTGATTGAGTCGATCCAAATGGGTATCTGTCACGACTTTTTTGAGAAAAGGAACCCGAATAAAATCACTCCGATAGAAGTCTTTAGTGTTGAAGTGAAAGGGATTATTTAAGATTTCCGAACTCAGTACCCCTTCGTGAGTGGGCGCATAGTAAAAATCACCCAGAATAGCCATTCCTGCGCTGGTTCCCGCCACGGGAACTTTTTTATCATTGATCAGATAATTGATCGCTGTTTCCACCTTTGTGCTTTCCCACAAATCCTCGTACTGATTTTGATCACCACCGGCAAAAAAAAGAATATCGGCATTACGAATATATTCGATAACATCAGGATGATTCGCCGCTTCACGACTATCAATTGATAGTTCCGCCGCCGAGCCGATCAGGGAGCGGTAATTATCGCAAATCCAATCAGCTTGACCGCCAAGATTGCCAAAGCGCAACACTAAGTAATTACCGCCTTTAGCTCGATTCAATAACCATTTTGTCGCCTGATCTTCTCCTAATTTACCTCCTTCCGCTCCCCCGATTAATAAAATACCCGATTGATGTTTTACCGACTGAAAATTGGCTTGTCCACAACGACAAGAATAACGAAAATCTTGGTCATTGTCATTATTGTCTAACATAGTCTTATACCCTCGCTCCTTAGCTTACTCTTTCTATCCTAGCTTTAACTAGGACAAAATCAGAGTTTTCTACCATAAAAGTTAACAACAAAGCTGATCTATAGCTGAAATCGGTAGCGGCAAAACTCCCTAGTTTACATTCTGTTAAAAATCGTTCTATAATAATTTAAGGCTAGAAACTGGCAATTATTACTGTTGAAGTTGAAAATCGGCGGGCGATATGTTAAACAGACGTTCTTTTTTGCAAGGATTAGGTACAATCGCCTTAGCAGGAGGTTTAAGTGGCTGCGCTTCCAGAAGCGGCGAGCCGAGCATTTTTCTACTCTCCGATTCGATTCCGCCGCGATTACTAACAGACTTTCAGAAAACTATTGCCGAAAAAAAAGTCAATTTTCAGTCGGAAAGGCAGCTGAAAGAGCTATTAAAATTGTTGGAAAAATGGTTAAAAAATCAGGGGCAACCAACCTCACAATTTTCGTTTCCTATCCCTTTTAGGGAACAAAACCCAGCGATCGGTAATTTAGTCACCCTAGGGGATGCTTGGCTAGGAAAAGCGATTAGCAACGGTTTAATTCAACCCCTAGATACTTCTCAACTCTCTAATTGGTCAAAACTGCCCCCCCGTTGGCAAGAAAATATGACTCGCAATGCCCAAGGACAACCGCAAACAGAGGGAAAAGTCTGGGCTGCGCCCTACCGTTGGGGAATGACAGTAATTGCCTATAATGAGGAAAAATTCGCTCAATTTGACTGGCGGCCACAGGATTGGTCCGATCTATGGCGACCGGAATTAACCGGTAAAATTGCCCTAATTGATAATCGTCGCGAAGTCATCGGTTTAACCCTAAAAAAATTGGGTTATTCTTATAATTCTAGTGATTTAAAGCAAGTTACGGCACTAAAAGACCAGCTATTCGCTTTACAAAAACAGGTAAAATTTTATAGTTCTCAACATTATTTACAACCCCTGATACTCGGTGATGTCTGGCTGTCTGTGGGTTGGTCTAATGATATTTTACCAGTGAGCGATCGCTATAATAAAATTAAAGTTGTTGTCCCCAAATCCGGCACTTCTCTCTGGTCAGATGTCTGGGTAAAACCAGTTTTAACTACTCCTAATTCTCTTGTCCAGCAATGGATTGATTTTTGTTGGCAACCAGAATCCGCTACTAAAATTTCTTTATTTACCTCTGGATTATCACCCCTAGTTCTCACTGAAAATCCCGACCAAATTCCCTCAGATATTAAAAATAATCCTTTACTTGTCAATCCAGAAGCGATCAAAAAAAGCGATTTTCTAAACCCTTTATCCCCAGCAACCGAGCAAGAATACGAGCAATTATGGCAAGCAATGCGACAGTCAGTATAGTCAGGAGATACTAGACAAAATTCTGCGGGTTGACTCTTTGTGTCCTCTGTGCCTCTGTGGTTAAAAAATGCTTATTGCCTGCTCTCGAAATCAGACCAAAAAGGAATAGTTTTAAAGCAACAGGAGATACTAGGCAAAATTCTGTGAGTCGTCAACTTAACACTGATAACTCATAAATTATACTTTCCTGAAAACCATTTGTATATAAGGTCTAAAATACTCGCATTAATTACAAGACTAATAAATTCAGAATATCTGTTTGCTTGTAAATTTGATGATGATCCTCCGAGCATTGCTTGTATATGGTTATTAACTTCTGGAGCAATTAAAGTTACATAAGCGGCGACAACAAGGATAAATCCTAACAGATAGCGATTAGAATGATTCATCAATATTGAGGTGAAAATTACATTGACCTAACTGATTCTAGCTGATAACTGCTCACTGATAACTGATAACTGCTCACTGATAACTGCTCACTGCTCACTGCTCACTGCTCACTGATAACTGATAACTGATAACTGATAACTGATTAAGCGGTTTGACTTTGGGTTTCTTGGGCGAGAAAAGTAAGGATAGAAGCTTTCTCAATTAACCCCAAAACCGTGCCGTTTTCTTCTACCACTGTCACTTGAGATAAATTTTCTCCTTCCAAAATTTTCACCACATCTAGGAGGGAAGTATGAGACAAAACCAGTTTGAGACTTTCGCTAGTTTGTAATAACTGGCCGATATTTACCTCTGTCCATTGGGAAGTGGGAATCGTTTTCAGATCCTCTACATTAATCACCCCTAATAGTTTACCTTCGCTATCGGTAACTAGAAATTTAGACCATTGTTGTTTACCGATAACATAATTATTAGCAAACTCGCGCAGGGTTAAATTAATCGGCACTACAGGACTATTAGGAGAGATAACATCTTTAGCACTGTAGCGACTTAGGAAATCTTGAACCTTAGCTGATTGAGCGGAAAAGCCGGCATTTTGTAGGAGGAAAATGCCAATTAATAGCGTCCAAAAACTGCCAAATTGAGTGATTCCGAGAATTGATAGCGCACCGATGACAATCGCTAACCAACCAAAAAATTGACCGAAACGACTAGCGAATAAAACCCCTTTATTGGGATTACCCGTTACTTGCCAAACGATGGCTTTAAGGATATTACCACCATCTAAAGGTAAACCGGGGATCAGGTTAAATAACCCTAGGGCGAGGTTGATATAGGCCAGCAGAGAAAGAATCGCCGCCATGGGCGCATTTAAGCTAATATTGAGACGAATAATTAGGAAAATACTGAAGAGCAGTAAACTAACTAAAGGGCCAGCAATTGCTACTAGAAAAGCTTCTAGGGGAGTTTTCGATTCTCTGCCGAGAGTTGCCAAACCACCGAATAAAAATAGGGTAATTGATTTAACTTCAATACCTTGGGCGATGGCAACAAAACTATGGCCTAATTCGTGGGCAACCACGGAGGCAAATAGGAGAATAGCGGCAAAAAATCCTAAGAGCCAGGGCATAATTCCCGTTAACTGGGGAAACTGACTTAAATCTCCCCCATAGGTTAAGGTAATTAACCCCAGAACAAAGAACCAAGAAGGATTAATATAAAAGGGAATTCCAAAGAGATTCCCGACTCTAATGTTGCCATTCATTTTGTATCTTCTCCAATTATGGGGGACTAACGCCAAGAAAATTAGGTTATCAATTGCGCCATTCACTTCTGTTAACAATTGTAACAAAAGCGAAAATCTCCCCGGCATTCCTTCAGGGGGTAAAAACCGTCATCACTGTTGTTCGGTTATTTTCGTGGGAGAATTAAATTAATGATTAATTATTTACGGGGACAAGCGATCGAGGTGATCAAAACCCCGAATAACCGACTGATCTTGATTTTAGACGTAAACCAGATCGGTTACGAAATCCAAATTCCCTCGCGATTAGCCCTAGACATCGGCAAAGATAACAATGATAGTCGTCAGATTTTTACTCACCTAATCCTTCGCGAGGAGCAGCCTTTATTGTACGGTTTCGGCACCGCCTCAGAGCGAGATCTGTTTCGTCAACTGCTTTCCGTCAATGGAGTTGGGGCGCAATTAGCCCTAGCTTTAATCGATACCTTGGGGATTGAGGAACTTGTGGTGGCAATAGTAACAGGAAATACTAAAATTTTGAGCAAAACCCCCGGAGTCGGCTTAAAAACAGCAGAAAGAATCGCTTTAGAGTTAAAAACTAAACTGGCAGCATGGCGACAGCTAAAAGAAGTGACGGCGACAACCACGGCAATACTACCAGCAGCGGAGATACGCGAAGATGTGCAGATGACCCTTTTAGCTTTAGGATACAGTCAAGAGGAGATCGATCGAGCCATAGCAGTCCTCAGTCAAGATGCTTTATTTAGTAAAAATACTCAGCCAGAAGACTGGATTAAAGGCGCAATTAATTGGCTAGGTTAAATCAGGACATAGGAGTCAGGAGATAGGAGATAGGAGACAGGAGACAGCCTTTTCAGTTATCAGTTATCAGTGATCAGTTATCAGATGCGAGTTTTCAGTTCACTAGACATCTCCAAAAATTATAACCCAATCACAGCTTGCTTTTGGTCTATGTACTAACCAGGTAGTTCGATGGCTGAAATGTATATCTATCGTTGCTAATTCAATTTCACTGAAAAAATATGAGGCAATTAAAATCATTTTTATTTGGGTAGATTCCTTAACTAGAAAGACTTTTAGTCTTGAGATAATATTAGATCGAGGTTCACTGATTACTGATTACTGTTTACTGCTCACTGAAAAATCGCTCCCCACTCTGGTGCTTCCTTCTTCGGGCAAATGTTAAAAAGTATTACGAAAATAGTGAGAAGGTGAACCAGATGCCGCAAAATAGTTGCGTTAGGTCGCTCTAGCTAGGGAAGTCTTGAGACGCTGAGGCGGAAACGAGATAACTTGAGCCTAGTGACCACAACTGCTATAAAATGTCAGATTAAGTTTATTAATCTCACTTAGTTGGGAGGAATCCATCAATGAGTATCGTCACGAAATCGATCGTGAATGCTGATGCTGAAGCTCGTTACCTCAGCCCCGGCGAACTGGACAGAATTAAAGCCTTCGTTACCAGTGGTGCCGCTCGTTTACGCATCGCTGAAACCCTAACTGGCGCTCGCGAAACCATCGTCAAACAAGCTGGCGATCGCTTATTCCAAAAACGTCCTGACATCGTTTCCCCCGGGGGCAACGCTTACGGCGAAGAAATGACCGCTACCTGTCTGCGTGACATGGACTACTACCTACGTTTAATCACCTACGGAGTAGTTGCTGGTGATGTCACCCCGATTGAAGAAATCGGTTTAGTCGGTGTGCGTGAAATGTACAAATCTTTAGGAACCGACATCGGTGCCGTAGCTCAAAGCGTTCGCGAAATGAAAGAAGTTGCTACTGGTCTTATGTCTTCTGACGATGCTTCTGAAGCTTCTTCCTACTTCGATTACGTGATCGGCTCTATGTCGTAGAATAACTCCTTTGTGAATTGTTCTAGACACACCCCTCGTAAACCTCTTAAGATTAAGCAAAACCCAAGGAAGAACCACCATGCAAGACGCAATTACTTCTGTTATCAACTCTTCTGACGTTCAAGGCAAATACCTTGACTCTAATGCTCTCGGCAAACTGAAAAGCTATTTCGCCACCGGTGAACTGCGCGTGCGTGCCGCTAGTGTCATTAGTGCCAACGCTGCCGGCATCGTTAAAGAAGCTGTGGCTAAGTCCCTGTTATACTCTGACGTAACCCGTCCCGGTGGCAATATGTACACCACCCGTCGTTACGCCGCTTGTATCCGTGACCTCGACTACTATCTCCGTTATGCTACCTACGCTATGTTAGCTGGAGATCCTTCTATCCTCGATGAGCGCGTTCTCAACGGACTGAAAGAAACCTACAACTCTTTAGGTGTACCCATCTCCTCCACCGTTCAAGCTATCCAAGCGATGAAAGAAGTCACCGCTAGTTTAGTTGGTGCTGATGCGGGTAAAGAAATGGGGATTTACTTCGACTACATTAGCTCTGGCTTAAGCTAGAAGTAACGAACTCGGACAAAATAGGTTCGGGAAGCCGAGGATGAGTGCTAGGTCTTTAAAGGCTGAATCTGTCCAAGATAGGTTTTGACGAGCTAGTATTGATCCTTGACTCCCGACCTTTGTTATTTTAGAAAAAGGCCTTCGTTAGTTTGAGCGACAAGTTTTTCAGCGATTAGGAGAAATCAATCCATGCGGATGTTCAAAATCACCGCTTGTGTTCCTAGCCAAAGCCGCATTCGGACACAACGGGAATTACAAAATACCTATTTCACCAAACTCGTTCCCTACGATAATTGGTTTCGTGAGCAACAACGCATCATGAAAATGGGCGGCAAAATTGTCAAAGTGCAGTTAGCTACCGGCAAACCCGGGACTAATACAGGTTTACTGTAATTGGCTCCCACTGGAACTTAAAAAAAAGAGGTCTTTCCAGACCTCTTTTTGCTTTAGGGATTTTTTTCAAACTGCAAAGCGGCAGAGTTGAGACAATAGCGTTTTCCCGTTGGGGGTGGACCATCATTAAAAACGTGACCAAGATGTGCATCACAGGTGGCACAAACAATCTCTGTCCGCACCATGAAAAAACTAATATCCCGTTCGTACTTGATATTAGTCTCGTTAGCAGCGGTCGAGAAACTCGGCCAACCAGTACCCGAATCATACTTGCTGTCAGAAGTAAATAACTCCGTACCACAGCAGACACATTTGTAAATACCTTTTTCTTTATTATCGTGGTATTTACCCGTAAAAGCCCGTTCTGTTCCCTTTTTGCGAGTAACTTGGAACTGTTCGGGAGTTAGCTGGGCCTGCCATTCCGTCTCGGTTTTACGAACTTTTTCTACCATAGTCAGGACAACCGCCATTATGATTAAATTTCTCTTTTTAGTCTAACCTGAGAATGATGCTTAGGTAAATTTTTCAGATCAATAATTTATTTTACCATTTTTTCTAGCCAAGTTTGTAAGGCATTTTCGAGGTTAATTTGATTGGGTAAAAATCCTTGTATTGGCTGTTCAATAGGTTTATCTGTGATTATGGCAATAGAAGCAAAATCGCTGATAAGTTGGCAAAGTTGAATAAAAGAATCCCTCGGATCATCACCATAAAAAATTAGGGCAAGATTTGGGGTTTCAGTCTTGAGACACCATTCTAAATCATAGACATCATTAATCGGAGAAATTAAGGCTCTTCGGGAATTGTTATGCAAATAATTAACTTAAAATAAAATTCGATGAGAGTACCTATGCTCAAAAATAGCTGAAACCCATACAGGGAAAGATTTAAGCCACAAACAGGTTAATGCCACAAGATAGACAATTGAGTTAACATTTGATATAATAGCCAAAAACGAGATTATTTTACTTATGATACTTGACAAATTTTTGAACCTACAAGGAACCTGTATTCAAGGCTATCGACACCTAGAAAATATCGGTATAGTTTGACGAATCGAATCGAAAAATCAAAAAGCAGCCTGTCCTCGTTGTGGGTTAGAGAGCGATAAACTCCACCAAAATCATCGACATTTAGTCAAAGATTTACCGCTCTCAGGTCAACCAGTGTACCTACAAGTTAATCGTCGTCAATTTAAGTGCGGTAATTGTCAGAAACCCTTTAGCGAAGAGTTAGATTTTGTCGCCAAGAAACGAACCTATACGAAAAGACTAGCCGAGAATATACTCGAACAATTAAAAGCAGGAGATATTTTAAATGTTAGCCGA
>VYLR01000235.1_pt1 | contig 13411 bp, 14 predicted proteins | sample 5114291 | NCBI WGS metagenome assembly VYLR01 (sample SAMN12291774, study PRJNA351875) | freshwater metagenome | isolation source: freshwater lake | place: USA: Michigan, Lansing Lake | collected 2013-08-14
GGTGTGGGGTGTGGGGAAGTGGGGTGTGGGGAAGTGGGGTGTGGGGTGTGGGGTGTGGGGTGTGGGAAGTGGGGAGAAAAAAGCCGCCTCCTGTCTCCTGTCTCCTGTCTCCTGAATCCTGACTCCTGACTCCTGAATCCTGGCTCCTGACTCCTGAATCCTGACTCCTGACTCCTGAATAAAGATTGTTGATTTTTGCGGGAGGTCTAATCAGGGAACCCAAGTTATTTGTTAAGCTGAAACGGTAATCTTGACCCCCGAATGCGCGTGCTGATCAGTGTTGTCATCCCTACCTACAATCGCGAAGCAATTTTAAAAAAATGTTTACTCGCCCTAGAAAATCAGCGTTTAACCGATAATAAGGTGGAAAACTACGAAATAGTCCTTGTCGATGATGGCTCTACCGATGGGACGATCGCTTGGCTAGAAACTCAAAAAGCTAATTTACCCCACCTGCAACTGTGGCAACAGGATCACGGTGGACCAGCGATCGCTAGGAATCTAGGGGTAGAAAAAGCCCGTGGTGATACAATTATTTTTATCGATAGCGATCTGGTAGTAACAGAAAATTTTTTGCAAGCCCACGCCGACGCTTTAACTGCTGGAGCAGCCAGTCTCGGCAGCGATCGCTTATTTACCTACGGCAGTGTCATTAATACCTGTAACTTCGAGCATCCCACCAGTGAACCCTATAAAATCACCGATTTCTCCGCCGCCTATTTTGCCACGGGCAACGTTGCGATCGCCAAAAAATGGTTATTAGCAGCGGGATTATTTGATACTCAGTTTCAACTCTACGGTTGGGAAGACTTGGAATTAGGGGTGAGATTGAAGCAATTGGGACTAAAATTAATTAAATGTCCCGAAGCCGTCGGTTATCATTGGCATCCCCCCTTTAATCTCGCTCAGATTCCCAATCTCATCGATAAGGAAATTCAACGGGGACGAATGGGAGTGCTTTTTTATCAAAAACATCCCAGCTGGGAAGTGCGGATGATGATTCAAATGACTTGGATTCATCGACTGTTGTGGGGTTTACTTTCCTTGGGAGGAACCCTGAATGAACGCAGCCTCTCTCCTCTGTTGCAGTGGTTGATCGATCAAGGTAAACCGCAATTAGCCCTAGAAATTGCCCGCATTTTTCTCAATTGGTACAACGTGCGCGGCGTTTATCAAGCTTATCAGGAAATGCAGCTTCAGTGAAATGTCTTCCCGAACACCGAACATCGCCGACAGCGTTTCTCAGAAAGATGAGGTATAATGGGACTGGTCACAGTCTTTGGACAACCATTTAATGTTCTCTATTCCGGCGTTCTCTAAAACCAGAGAACTTGTACCTCATTATTAAGATAAATGCTATCGAGGTCAACATTTCCAGATAAAAAACTGAATATTTTCTTTTTTTTTTCCGATAATTGCTGCCACAATCAAAAACAATCAGAATAGAGAGCAGGAGTTGCTAGGCTCAATTGCGGAAAATACAGACCTCGTTTGTCCCCTTGTTAATTATCTGGTGAAATTTGGCATACTTAGAAGTAAATTTTTTTATTGGAGGAATCCCACAATGAATATCTTCGATATTTTAATCGGTTTTGTCGGTGGAGGTGCGATCGGGGGTGGGGCTTTATATGCCTTCCAACAGGGAAAAATCAGGGAAGCACTAGAAAAATATGAGAAAATTCAGGCTGCTTTAGGTCAAACCGAAGCGGAGTTAAAAGAGACCAAAGGACAGTTAAAACTACTCGATCTCTCCGAAGAACGGATTCGCCATATCGAAGCCACCCATCGAGAAGAAGTGGCTAAATTGCAAAAAGAGTTAGAAGATAGCCAAGGGCGTTTACAAGCGGCAGCCAGCGCCACTCCCGATCAAGCCGTGGAAGTTGCCTATAAAACCCAAATTCAGCAACTTCAACAGGAATACGAGGAATTGAGCCAAAGCTATCAAAGTCAACAGACGCAGATTCTAGAATTAGAAAATGGCTATCAGTCGCAAATTCAACAACGAGAACAGGGTTATCAAAGCCAACTGTTAGAACTAGAAAATGCCCGTCAAGCAGTAGTGGATGATCGAACCACTGAAATCGTCGAACCTTGGGATGATTTCCCCGATCACTCCAGGGACGAAATCGCCACAACTGCTGAGGATTTCATCTCTGAACCGGAATTTGCCCCTGAAACAGCAGCTTTCGGCAGTTTTGAAACAATGGTAGAAACGCCCGTTTCTGAAAGTGAAATGAGTCCTTTTGATGGTTTTGTCACTGAAGAAACCGTAGTATTAGAGCCAGAATTTACTCCTGAGCTGCTGGTAGAAACGCCCGGAAATGAGTCCTTTTGATGGTTTTGTCACTGAAGAAACCGTAGTATTAGAGCCAGAATTTACTCCTGAGATGGAGATGTTTGGCGGTTTGGAAACCCCAGAAGGATATCTGGAACTAGAACCAGAATTCGCCCCAGCAATGGAGACATTTGACGGTTTAAACGCCGGGGAAGAAACCCTAGTTTCTCCAGAAATGACCATAGTCGAAGATTCTCCCGTCATCAAAGAACAAGCGATCTCTAACTTGGAGATATCCGCTGCTGAGATGGAATTTCTCAATGCTCTACAATTAGAGGAAGAAACTAGAACGATCAGTAGTCTAGAAGAATTATCGGGTAATGCAGAAAAATTCGCTGATGCCCAAAATTCTCTAGATGACTTATTTGCCGATGTTGCTGACAGCAATAGCTTCGAATTATTCGATCCTTTTGCTGAAGAAACCCCTAAAGTTGAAGCTAAGGGCAAAAATGGTTCTTCTGTTCTGAGCAACCAAGAAGAACTAGATTTTTTCAGTATGTTGGATAATGAAGAAATGGGAAATCTAGAATCTCTGCCTTCTGACGAAGAACTGCCCTTTGATGATCTATTTAGCGATGATTTATTCTCGGATGGCGACAATAGCAAAACCACGAGGCTAGAATCTCATCAGTAGGCAGATTGCCCGCTATGAAGGCAGAAGACAGAATTTCTTCCCCACCCGATTTCTGGCTTCTGACTTTCTTATTTTTTCAGGTTTTCAGACATAAAAGTTAGGATACCAAATCCTTCCGGCAGACGATAAACTAACTGCAATTTTCCCTCTTTAGTAATCGCATATTGCTGCACACCTTTTAAAGCTGCTAAAAAACTCGCTTCCTGTTTCATCCAAGCTTCCGGACAAGCTTTCATGGTTGAGGCAATTTCCGACTGTACCGCCATATTATCTTCTTCCTTCTGGTAACGGGTAACATAGCGATTGCACCCCGAAAAACCAGCTAAATTACCTGCGGTGAAAGCAGCACTGATTTCCGTGTCTTCTACTAATTCCGTTCCCGTCCACTGGCTCAATTTCCAATTAGTTCCTTCTAGAGTTACAGTAGATGCGATCGCTTGTTGCCCTGTCAGCACAGATGCCAGGGTGATTAATCCTAGAAAACTCGTCAGCTTCTGTCTCATGCTCTTAATTCCTGTCAATGATAGCCAGTTTCTATCCTAGCCAATCAGCCGGAAAACCTGCCTCACTTCCCTAAGAATATGGACTAAACGGTTTTTGCCGCTACCATCAGCACCACAGCCCCAATAATAATCGATCGGCGAATTTTCTACTAATAAACTGTCGCCTGTGCATAGCATAATTTGGCGAATATTGCCAGGAATTGTCAACTTTCTTAATACACCTCGATACATGATTTCCTCTTTGATATTTTCCCAATCGGGACGCAAGGGATAAAAATTAGTGCGCCCCATAGTTGCCGCTTGCTGGGGAGTGGCTGCCAGTCGAATCGCTTCTGAATAGGGATGTTGAGGGAATTTCTGTGCTTGAAAATAATGTTCGCTGGTGGGCCACCAAACACCCTCTTAAATCGAAACCGTGGCCAGAAAAATTAGAAAAACAACCATAGGGTTTCTCGCGAGTGCTATAAAAGTAAATAGTCATTTCGATCGCTTACCCGTCCTAACTATGCCACGCACTCAACGTAACGATAATTTTATAGATAAATCTTTTACCGTCATGGCGGATATCATTTTAAAGATACTCCCCGCCAATAAAAAAGCCAAGGAAGCCTTTGTTTATTACCGCGATGGGATGTCTGCCCAGGCTGATGGTGAATACGCCGAGGCCCTCGATAATTACTATGAAGCTTTAACATTAGAAGAGGATCCTAACGATCGCAGTTATATCCTCTACAATATCGGCATTATCCACGCTAGTAACGGCGAGCATGAGAAGGCCTTAGAATACTACGAAGAAGCTATCCAACTTAATCCCAGGATGCCCTCCGCTTTGAATAATATCGCCGTTATTTACCATTTTCAAGGGGAAAAAGCCAGAGAAGACGGTCAACAGGCCGAAGCAGCAGCACTCTACGACAAAGCGGCAGAATACTGGAAACAAGCCATCCGATTAGCCCCCAATAACTACATTGAAGCCCAAAACTGGCTGAAAATCACCGGGCGATCGGAAATTGATGTTTTCTTCTAAATTGAGGAGACAGGAGACAGGAGTCAGGAGTTAGGAGTCAGGAGTTAGGAGACAGGAGGCAGCAGATTATTTTTTTTTATTCTCCCCACACCCCACACCCCACACCCCTAACCCCATTTCTCCCTACACCCCACACCCCACACCCCCCCGATGTCGGGGGGGGTTGGGGGGTCACACCCCACACCCCACACCCCACACCCCTAACCCCATTTCTCCCATGATCGATCGAGCTACAGTTGAAAAAATCGCCCATTTAGCCCGTTTAGAGATTAATAGCAGCGAAGAAGAACAGTTTGCGCTGCAATTAAGCGGAATACTCGATTATTTCGAGCAGTTAACGGAATTAGATACGGAAAATGTGCCACCCACCACGCGAGCGATCGAAATTCAAAATATTACTCGCACCGATAGTAATAGACTTTATCCCGATCACGAGGTCTTAGTGCAAGGATCGCCGGCCCCAGAAGGGGATTATTTCCGTGTTCCCCGCATTCTCAACAGCGACGAAGAGTGAATCAGTGATCGGTGATCAGATGTGAGTTTTCAGGTTACTGTTTACTAATCACTGAGTTAGATGCCATCCAGGGTTTTTGCTGCTATCTTGGACTAAGATCAGACCTAGCAATGGAGACATAATATAATGATCGCATCCCAAGATGTGGCACCATTTCGGCTTATTTCGACCGTAGAATCGGCAGCAACAGAATTTAGGCCCTGGGGTTCCTTCACCACCCTAGAAGAAGGTCCCGGTTATAAAATCAAGCGAATTGAAGTGGATCCGGGTCATCGTCTCAGTTTACAGATGCACTACCATCGCAGTGAACACTGGATTGTCGTTTCGGGGACGGCAAAAGTCACCTGTGGAGATAACGAAGAAATTCTCGGTGCTAATCAGTCCACTTATGTGCCGCAGTGTACCGCTCACCGTCTGGAAAATCCTGGGGTGATCAAATTGGTGTTAATTGAAGTGCAGAATGGGGAGTATTTAGGAGAGGATGATATAGTGCGTTTTCAGGATGATTATGCTCGTCATCAGAGCTAAGAATGCTTTTTTAGAGAGATAGAAGGGCAAGAAACTATATTTTTGCCCCAAAAAACCTTTTTAGGTTATTCTGCCTGACTGTCTTCCCTGCCCTCAAGGCTCGTCTTAACTTACTATAGAAGCGATCGATCTTTGTGTCCTCTGTGTCTGGAGTGGTTCCTTCCACTCGGTCTCGCGTAGCGAGCGCGTTGCGATCGCCAGTGAAACTGTATCTTAGAATACATTTTACCCACCGAACCGAAGAGAACCCCTGTGGTGAGCAAAGAACGGGTAAAATCTACAGAAAAATAAACTTCCCCTAGGCCTTGTGTGGGCAGCTTGAGGAAAGCTGGACTAGGGGAAATGATTTATTCCTTTGCTGGATTAACTTCAGCATATAACTCTCATTTGTCAGAACTATAACAGCCAGATGTCAATTCTGTGACAAAGAAAAGCCGATCAGGAGTCGGGCAAGAGGCAAGGGGCAATGATTTATGTAGGAGGGAGTGAGAAAACGGCTTAATCTTGTTGATCAAGGCGGCAAAAAACCAAGAAAGTTTGCCAAAAATCAACTATATGTACATTGGTTAATATGTATAGATTAAAATCTATTAACGATAGATAGTATTTCCTTTAATAAATAGAGTAATCATGGGTATAATTAAGAGCAATCTTAAAGAAGATGAAGGTATCCGATGGGTAATATTGTCGGGATAGATTTGGGTACAACAAATTCAGTGGCGGCATTCAAATTTGCGGGGGTGGAGGTAGTGACCGCTGCAGATAACTCGCCTCCAGAGAGAAAATTAACCCGATCGCTCGTCTCCCTAGCCAGAGAGGGGTTGATCGTTGGAGAGGAAGCCTACAGACAGATCAAGGCGACCCCAGAAAACGTGATCATGTCGATCAAGCGTTTGATGGGTAGGAGTTTTAGCGATACTATCGTTCAGGAACAAATACCCCGTTTAAGCTATAAAGTCACTCGCTCGAGCCGGGGTACGGAGGATAGTCTATCGGTATGGTTAGGGGGCAAGGAATACGAACCGGAAGACATATCGGCCGAGATTTTAAAAAAAGTAGTAGCTAATGCCCAGAATTATCAAGGAGCTAACGGTCAGAAAAGCCGGATACAGGAAGCTGTGATCACTATTCCCGCCTATTTTAACGATAAACAGCGTCACGCCACGGAGATGGCAGCAAAACGGGCTGGTATCATCGCCCGGGAGTTGCTCTCGGAACCGACCGCGGCGGCAATTTCCTACGGTTATAAACCGGATTCGGAGGAGGTAAAAACTATACTGGTGTACGATTTCGGTGGCGGGACATTCGATTCTTGTTTAATCACCGCCGCCGGAAATCAATTTATAGAATCGGGGAAAGCTGGGGATCTGTGGTTAGGAGGAGATGATCTAGATACACAATTAATGCAATTTGTCAAGGAAAAAGTGGCACAAGAAGAAGCTCTAGAGGATGTGGACGCTCTGATCGCGGCGATGCCCCATTATCAAAGGGTAAGATTTTTAGGGGATTTCAAGAGTGCCGTAGAGAGGGCAAAGATAGATTTAAGTAGTGCTGAAAGTGCCACCATTATCCCCGCAACCCCGCTGATCGATGAGATGGGTATGGCGATCGCCATTGCCGTGACGATTAAGAGGAGTGAATTTGAAGAGATGATCCGGCCCCTAGTGGAGAAAACGATCGCCATCTGTCAAGAAGCGATCCGGTATTCCGACTATCCCGAAGCTCTGATCGATGTGGTGTTATTAGTGGGGGGTTCCTCCCAGATTCCTTTCGTCCAAGAGGAAGTTAAAAAAGTTTTCGGTTGCGAGAGGGTGGTAGTTCACCGACGGCCGATGTATGCAGTAGCGGAGGGAGCAGCGATCGTGGCTGCTGGTTTAACAGAGAAGGTAATGACCGTATCCCGTGATTACTGTATCCACTTGGCCGACGGCAGCCAAGATCCGATCATCAGACAGGGGGATATATTACCCGTTAAAACCACCCGCACTTTTAAAACCGAAGCGGATGATCAGAGTCTGATCCATTTTAAATTTTATAGTCCCGATCGGGTGCGGGCAGAAAGTACCGGGGAGAAGTGCGACGAGAAAATCGGGGAAATGTGGTTAGCCCTCGATCGACCCTATCCAAAGGGTACAGAAATATTACTAGCCGTCTCCCTAGACGAACAGAATAATTCTCTATCGATGGTAGCAAGTTTAAAAAATGACCCCTCGCTGAAAGTGAGTTCCGATTTTTCCCGTGGCGGTGAGGACGAGGAGATCTCGCGACAGGTAGAAGAAAGTATCGAGGAGATAAACCGTAAGGAGTTATTAACCACGGTCGGGGCCGAATACGTCTATCAAATAGCCGGGGAAATAGTGCGGGCGGCCAATCAAATCCGCGGAGAGGATGGAAAATCGCGGCAAGATCGGGTCAAGGTGGCCAGGGAAAAATTACGGGAGTTAAAAACTTACTCCTGCGAGGATAGTAGTCAGGGACAAATCCTGATCTCCGAGTTCGAGTTCGTTGTAAAATACTGTCAAATTCTGGTTCCGGAAGAACAACAGGCACGCATCGAACAACTGATAGAAGATTTAAATAGGGCTATCAATAACGGTAATCTTTCGGCTATACAGCGATTAAATGAAACAGCAATACAGGAGAGGAAAAATTTATCCGAATTGTTGTTGCTGCTGCTATTGTGTCGTAGCGTCATCACCCGTACTGGAGTGGTAAATCAAGCCAGCGCGGATAGTATGGCGAGAAAATTCGGTGCGGTTATCACCGCTTTGCAAGCGGGGGATCGAGAAACGGCGGAACGAGAATTACAGCGATTATTACCGGAAGTTCGCCAGAATTGCGAGATCGAATTACCGACAGGCAGTGTGGCTACTGGATTAACCCGATTTTAATTATGAGTAAAATTAATTGTCCCGTTTGTCAACGATCAGACGTGGAGGGGAGTGTTTGCCCCAATTGCGAGACGGATTTATCCTCTCTACGTCTTTTAATGGAACTATCCCCCGTTGTCGATAATCGGACGGCAAATAACCGCCGCGGTTTATTACTGGGATTGGCTCTTTTACTGTTAATTTCGGGGATTTTTCTGGGTGCTATCGCTTCTAATCTATTCCCCCGTTCCTTACTCCCTGTCAGCGAATCTAGTCCTGTTATTTCTCCTGTTGGGGAACTGAGCGCGCCATCGAAGCAGCTGACTAAAACTGTCTGCGTGGATGGGTTTAACTATCGGGTTCGATCGGGTGATTCCCTATCTCGTATCGCTCAACGTTTTTACGGGAATGAGTCTCTATTATCTCCCATACTTGAGGCTAATCCCTTTTTGCTCGATCGGCTCGATTCTCTCGAGGTCGGTGAAAAGTTATTGATTCCCAACTCCGATAAATCCTGTTAATTTTACCCAGTACGAATATTATGTTAGTTTTCTTGGGCTATGCTATTGGATTTGTTTTAGCTTTTTTTCTCGCCATTAGTTTAACGGCTGTTTTTTTAGGGTTTCCTCCTAATAAGGACAATAACTATTGGTCAAGAAAATTAGAAATATTAACTGGCTTGGGTGGCGGACTTGTCATCATATTTATTCTCTTTGTCCTCAAAAATTGGCTGGCTTTAGATAAGAATTTTATCAATTATTTTTCTATCACTACATTTGGTTTGATTTTATTGTTTTTTTATAGACGAATAGAAGAAATAAAAAAGAGCAGAGAACTAGCGTATAAAGCGAGAAAATTACAAGCGGAAGATACGGGAACCCCTTTCGAGATAGGCAAGTTATCGGAGGCTTTAAAATTCTACCAAGAGGCTAACAAATTAATTAATGATTCTAAGTTAATATCTTTAGAAAAAAATCTTGAACAAGAATTAGAAAAAAGAAAAAAATTTCTGGATTTTTTTAAACAGGGTAAGGAGTTGGGAAATCGGGGATATTTTAAGAAGGCTTTAGAGGTACTGGAAAGCGCACAGGCTCTTTATTCCCATCACCGAATCGGTTTAGAAATCCAGAAATGTCAATTAGAGGTAGAAAAAGAAAATATCTGTCAAGTAAGACTGAAAAAAGCCCAGGAATTAGCCCGACAGGGAGAACTAAAACAATCGAGAGAGTTAATAAATCAAGCCCTAGCAGATTTCCAGCGACTGGACGTTAAAAACCTATTAACTAAAGTTGAACAGATAATGATCGCCTTCAATTATTTTGAACAGGGAGTGGCTGCCGAAAAAAAAGGCGATCTAAACAAGGCGATAGATAACTATCGAAAAGCCCTGCTGATAACACCGGAATTAATCGATATAAATCGGCGATTAGGCATAACCAATATTAAAGCGGGGAACTATCGGGAGGGAATAGAACAATTAGAGGGAATCGAAGATAGGGAATCGATCTACTTCCGGGGTTACGGTTATGCGAGATTGCAGAAATGGAGGAAAGCGCATCGGGAATGGAAAAAGATTGATCGACCAGAAATTAAAGAACAGATAGAGCTGCTCAGCCGATATAGCCAAAGGGAAAAATTAACTCTACAGCAGGAAATACAAGAACTAATTCCAGAAGAAAACCTAGAATTAGCCCGCTCGAAAAGCGAGGTGTTTTTAGAGAAATTCGGCGATGATCCGCAAGTTATCTATAATTTATATAGTCATATCCTTCCTCGGATAGATCAGCAATTATGGCGATCTAAGGATCGGGAGAAAATCGTTATCAACGCCGAGAGGGAATGGGAAAAAAAACGCAATCTGGAATCATTGCACAATTTAGCAATCGCCCTTTATTATCGAGCGGTAGAAAATCCCGCTACCCTAGAGAAATTAATACCCGTCTGGTTATCCGCTACGGCGAATTTAAATCTTAACACCAGTGTCAGGAATGTGGTTTGGAAAGTTATCGATGACGGTGATATACGGGACTTAGAAGCACAATTAACCCGAATACTTGAGGAGTTGATCGATCGAACCAAAGAAGACCTCAATTACTACCTGCAACTTCGCAATCTTTACCGTTGCGATGCTGTGGCCCTAGGGTTATTACGGGATCATCCTCTAGAGGGAATCCAGATCGAAGGGTTAACCATCCTACCCGGGTTGTATCGGACTCACCCTGATAGAAATACTGTGAAACTGCCTGAGCAATTCTGGGCGACTCTCTATACCCGTTGGGGGGAATCTGTGGCTGCCTGTTTGCAAGGGGATCGGGTCCGCGGGGTGGCGTTAAAACCCCTAACCTGCCAATCTACTCTCGAACAGATAGCTAATACTTTTGTATCATTCCATCAAGGTTGTCATTATCTGCAACAGAAACAGTGGCAAAAAGCCGAGAATCCTTTAAAAGAGGCGAAACCAGCCCTTAAAAATCACCCAGAATGGATTGAGGAGATCGATCGACTTTACCTAGAATTACAGGAGGAGATTGAGGGTTTCGAGAATCTATTAAGGATGAATAAAAATTGGTACGAGTTAGTACAAACGCCTAACTCGAAAATGTGTCACGTCCGAGATCAAGCCTTGGCAATAGTCAGGAGATTGGATGAGCAAAAGATAGACGAGTCCAAAGCTTTAAGCGAACTGGAGAAATTAAAACAGATAGATTACAATCATGCCATACTAAACGAATTGATCGAGGAGATTATTTTTAGAAAAGACGTAAGGGAAGTAGGGCGATTGATGGAGCGCAATCAATTTTCTGAGGCGATCAAAAAGGCGAAACGATCGAGATCACAAAAACTCCGTCACCTTACCGCCCAATTCTGTCTCAATCTTTTAATAGAGAATTCTCAAAAATTACCTCCAGAATTACTAATAGAACTTGTTAGATCTGCTTACGAATTATGCCCCGACGATCCAGAGTTTCGAGAAGTATATAAACTATTTCATATTATTTAATGGGAGTTAGATGAATGTACGATAATTTAGATAGTAATCCTTACGATATTCTAGAAATTTCTCCAGCCGCTTCCACTGCCGAAATCACTAAAGCTTTTGGTCTAGCTATGAAACGACGTAGCTATTCTATGGATAGTATAGCTAAAGCGCGTAAGATATTAATGAATCCTCAAGATAGGATAGTTGCCGATTATTTACGTCCTCATCTCCCTCTGGTTCAACGCTTGAAAACCATGTCTTTCTCGGAATTGTCTGAACCTTTACCATCTTTAGAAATCTTAAATAGCATGGATGATATTAATAATTACGATCAAGAACAATTTAAAAAAGTCGCTGCCGCCCTGGCTTCATCGATACTCAAAGACCTAAATTTTTGGGAGGACTAAGGATGAATAATTACAAAATTAGCCAAGAAGATAGAAATAAATTATTAAGCCTAATTGTAAATTTAATCAACGAGGAGGCAAGTTTAAAACAAGCTTTACGGCAGCAAGGAGAGAACAATCGATCGGAAAAAGAACAGATTTTTTTAGAACTATTAGAGGTGTTTGATACCCTCGAATCGTTATTAAATTTTTTAGAAGATCGACCCGAACCAGATGAGCGAGTCTGGAAAAGATTACCGAAATCTTTAAAAAGTGTACAGACAAAATTATTAAGTATTCTAGAAAAACGTCAGGTGCTGAAAATAGAACTGTCCGCTGATCAGCCAGATTTTACTATTTGTCAGGTGGTGGAGCGAGAAATACGCCCCGATTTGGCAGAACAGACGATCACAAAAATAGTCAGGCAGGGATTTACTATCGAGGATAAATTACTCAGACCGATAGAGGTTATTACATCTAAACAAGAATAGATAACCCTTTGCCACTTCCCACTCCCAACTCGGCACTCTGGCGCTCCCGTCCACTTATTTTCTGAGAATTCTAGAGGTACTTGTAAATATTTGTTATATCATTTTTCAAAAGTAATGACAGACTTAGTTGATCATTCCAAAACGCAATTCCTCTCTCAGAGCGGGATTGCCCTTTCAGGTGTTAGTCACAACTATTGAAAATTGGTATTACAAGGAGACGAGGAAAAATCTGAGGGCAGGGAGACAAGAAAGGATTATCGACGGGGATCAAGGATTTCAGCAGGAAATTGGATTGGGGATCAAGGGAAACCGATTGTAAAGTTTTCTATACCTCTCGCCGATTCTTGTAATAGTTCGATACATATAACATAGATGATCAGCGATGATTGTAAATTTATATTGCGAATAGCTCATCTTCTTCGGTGTTTTCCCTATACTGGTTTTCATCAACTTTGAGCCGAAGTGCAGAAAAGTTAGACCACCAAGTTTGTAAGAGGTCAGGAAGATGCAATTAACCGCAAGAAATAACTGGGGCTACGTTTCTTTAGCAATGCTAAAAAGCTTTCTCCTCTGGAGTTTCGTCCTCACTGTCTGTTTATTAGTAGTGGGATTTCCTTTAGTAGTATTAATGATGACAGTGGGAGCATTGTCGGCGATTATCTTACAGTCAGTTTTACCGATTAGTTCCGTGCTTTTAGTTGCGGGAATGATTATTGGTATCAATATTTTGGCTATCCTAATTAGTGCCGCTTTATTAACAGCAAAAGGTGTTCATCCCCATGAAGTTAGTTGGTTGCACTGGTTACACGGTGAGGTAAAAACCTCTCATCAAGCTGTTTATGCTTCTTGCCCCTTAACTTGCGGGGTAGTTCATTAAATTTGATTTTCTTACAGTGGAATTGCTTACCTTTTTTCTATTTACATTTATTCAAGTTTTCAACTGCTTTATCAGTTGACTATACAGACTCCAAGCTAGTGCAACCCGGTTTCACCGGGTTTTTTCATCGTTATTCAGCCAACCCTATCTAGTTAGGGCTGGCTGAATAAATCTAAAAACCTTGTTGGATAAGGCTTTTAGACTTTTTTTCCCTCAAAAAGTGCCGACCATTGGAGGGATCGGGGGTAAAATCCCTGGACTTTTTC
>VYLR01000207.1_pt1 | contig 13204 bp, 24 predicted proteins | sample 5114291 | NCBI WGS metagenome assembly VYLR01 (sample SAMN12291774, study PRJNA351875) | freshwater metagenome | isolation source: freshwater lake | place: USA: Michigan, Lansing Lake | collected 2013-08-14
CGCCGCCGGCGCCATCACCACGCTGACCGCCGCTGCGCGCGAGCGCGGGGCCACCCTGGTGGCTACTCTGCACCAGGTCGACGTGGCGCTGGCGCGCTTTGCGCGCGTGATCGGCCTGCGGGAGGGCGAGCTGGCCTTCGACCTGCCCGCTGCCCAGGTCTCGCGCGACATGCTTACCCGCCTGTACTCGCAGCACGAGCACGAACTGGCCGAGTGGGCGCCGCCCGCCAGTACCGCGCCCGACGAGGGCCCGCGTCCGGCGGCCATGCACTGTCGCTGATGACCTGAAGCGCATGGCGGCCTCCGTACCCGACTCGCCCGCACGGCGCGATCCGGCCTGGGTTGGCCGCGTGTTCTGGACCTGCGCGGCGCTGGTGATCCTGGCGCCGGCGCTGGTGGCGGCGGAATTCAAACCGTGGATCATGCTGTCGCCGGACAACCTGAAGGTGACGGCGCGTTTCATCGGCGACTTCCTGCCGCCGCAGCTCGACGGCGAGTTTCTCGCCATGGTGGCCCGCGAAACGTGGCGTACCGTGGCCATTGCGACTGCCGGGATCGCGCTCGCACTGCTGCTGGCAATCCCGCTGACGCTGCTGTCGACCGCCGCGCTGTCGGTATCTGCGCTGAGTGGTCGCATGGGCGCGATGCCCTTCCTGTTGCGGCAGGCGGTGCGGGGTCTGCTGATCGTCCTGCGCAGCGTGCCCGAGCTGGTGTGGGCGCTGGTTTTCGTGCGCGTGGTCGGGCTCGGGCCCACTGCCGGGGTGCTCGCGATCGCGCTGACCTACGCCGGCATGCTGGGCAAGGTCTATGGCGAGATCCTGGAGAGCGGCGATACCCACGCGACCACTGCGCTCCTGCGCAACGGCAGTGGCCGCCTGCAGGCGTTCTTCTTCGGCCTGCTGCCGCAGAACGCCGCCGAGCTCACCAGTTACACCGTGTACCGCTGGGAGTGCGCGATCCGCTCTTCGGCAGTGCTGGGCTTTGTCGGCGCCGGCGGCCTGGGGCAGCAGATGGACCTGTCGATGAAGATGTTCGCCGGCAGCGAGGTCGCGACGATGCTGATCGTGTTCGTGCTGCTGGTCTGGCTGGCCGACGCGCTCAGCGCGCAACTGCGAAGGGTGCTCGGATGACGCTAACCGCCGCGCCCGCCGCCACCCCGCCGCCGATGCCGCCGCGCCTGTTCGGTTTGCGCTGCGTGGCGTGCTGGATGGTGCTGGCCGTACTGGCGCTGGTGGTCGCCAGCTTCGCCACCCTCGATTTGCAGTGGGCGCGGTTCTTCTCGGCCGACGCCATGGGCCGCATGGGGCGCTTCCTGGCGGAGTTGCTTCATCCCAACTTCGACTGGTCGTTCGTCAAGCGCGTGCTCGCCGCCAGCCTGGAGACGCTGGCCATGTCGGGAGTGGGGACGCTGCTGGCGGCGCTGTTCGGCCTGCTGCTGGCGGTGCCCGCCAGCCGTCCGTACGCCGACGCGCGCGCGCCCTGGCGTCATCCGACACGGTTGCTGCTCAACGCGCTGCGCTCGATCCCCGAGCTGGTGTGGGCCGCGCTGCTGCTCATCTCGGCCGGGCTGGGTCCGCTGGCCGGCACCCTCGCGCTGGCCATGCACACCACCGGCGTGCTCGGACGGCTGTTCGCCGAAGCGATCGAGAATGCACCGCCAGGTCCGGGCTTCGCGCTGCGAACGCAGGGCGTGCCGGGCGGGCGGGTGTTTCTGTACGCGACGCTGCCGCAGGTACTGCCGCAACTGCTCAGTTACACGCTGTACCGCTGGGAGAACAACATCCGTGCCGCAGCCGTCCTCGGCGTGGTCGGCGCTGGCGGCCTCGGGCAGATGCTGTCGTTCCACATGGGCCTGTTTCAGATGCGCGAGACCAGCACGGTACTGATCGCGATGATCCTGCTGGTGGCCTTGGTGGATCTGGGCTCGTACTTCCTGCGCCGCGCGCTGTCGCGGTAGCGGCGGTGCCGGCTACGCGGACCGCGGCGCCCGGCTCTCGTCGGCCACCCAACGCAGGTAAGGAGCGTAGCCGGCGGCCAGTGGCAGCGCGATGACCTCGGGCACCTCGTACGGATGCAACTGGCGGACAGCGTGCTCGACGAGCGGATAGCTCTCGCGGGTGCACTTGATCAGCAACGGCACTTCGACGGCGCTTTCCACCGTGCCATTCCAGCGATAGGTGGACTGCACCGGCGCCAGTTGGTTGACGCAGGCCGCCATCCGCTGCTCGACCAGATGCAGCGCGATCCGCCGCGCCGACTCGGGATCGGGGCAGTTGGTCAGCACGATCAACACGTCATTCATGGGTTCCTCCCCGCTTGCCGCTGTCCCACAACGAAAAGGCCCGCGCGAGGCGGGCCTTGGCGGGCGGCGGCGGGCGCTGCGCCTACTCGGCAGTCGCGGCAGCCGACTGCTCCGTTGTGGGCGCCGGACGGTCCACCAGTTCGACCAGCGCCATCGGCGCATTGTCGCCGACGCGAAAGCCGAACTTCAGGATGCGCAGGTAGCCGCCGGGGCGCGCCTTGTAGCGCGGCCCCAGCTCGTTGAACAGCTTGACCACCACCTCGCGATCGCGCAGGCGGTTGAAGGCAAGTCGCTTGTTGGCGAGCGTCGGCTCCTTGGCGAGTGTGATCAGCGGTTCAACCACGCGCCTGAGCTCCTTTGCCTTGGGCAGGGTGGTCTTGATGAGCTCGTGCTTGAACAGTGAGTTCGACATGTTCCGCAGCATCGCCAGGCGATGGGCGGACGTGCGGTTCAGCTTCCGCAAGCCACTACGGTGACGCATTTCCTTGTTCCTTTCAGTCTTCGGTGACCGACTCTTCTATCCGGCATGGCCGGCGGTTCGGTGATGGGGGGTCGCGTTCCGCGCAACGGCGCATCCGCAGGACCGCATCAGCGTGATGCCGACGCCCAAAGCTCGGTATCAGCTTACTTTTCCAAGCCGGCCGGCGGCCAGTTCTCCAGCTTCATGCCGAGAGTGAGCCCCCGCGCGGCGAGCACTTCCTTGATCTCGTTGAGCGACTTGCGGCCCAGGTTTGGCGTCTTGAGCAACTCGTTCTCGGTACGCTGGATCAGGTCGCCGATGTAGTAGATGTTCTCGGCCTTCAGGCAGTTGGCCGAGCGCACGGTGAGTTCTAGGTCGTCGACCGGTCGCAGCAGGATCGGATCGACGGTCGGCGATACCCGCTGCGACGAGATCGGATCGGCAGTGCCCTCCAGCGCCGCGAACACCGAAAGTTGATCGACCAGGATCCGCGCGCTCTGGCGTACCGCTTCCTCGGGCGCAATGGCGCCGTTGGTCTCGATGGTCATGACCAGCTTGTCGAGGTCGGTGCGCTGCTCGACGCGGGCGCTCTCGACAATGTAGCTGACACGCTTGACCGGCGAGAACGACGCGTCCATCACGATGCGACCGATCGTCTTGGAGTGATCGTCGCGGAAGGCGCGCACGTTGCCCGGCACGTAGCCTCGACCCTTCTCGACCTTCAGCTGCAACTCGAGGCGGCCACCGGAAGACAGCGTAGCGATCGCGTGGTCGGGGTTGATGATCTCGACGTCATGCGGCAACTCGATGTCGCCGGCCGTCACCACGCCCTCCCCCTCCTTCTTCAGGTGCAGCGTGACCTCGTCGCGGTTGTGCAGCTTGAAGACAATGCCCTTGAGATTGAGAAGAATGTCGACGACATCATCGCGGACGCCGTCGATGGTGGAGTACTCGTGCACCACGCCGGCGATCTGCGCCTCGGTGGGCGCATAGCCCGTCATCGACGACAACAGAATGCGGCGCAGGGCATTGCCGAGCGTGTGGCCGTAGCCCCGCTCGAAGGGCTCCATCGTGACGGTGGCAGCGTTCGGCCCGATCGATTCGACTTCGATCGCGCGCGGCTTGAGCATGGCGGTAATGGACATCGACTTTCCCTTCTCAATACCCTCGGTTCGTTACACCGATAAGGCTGGCGGGGTGGACAAAACAAGGCGTCGGTGCGCACCGCGCACCGACGTCGGTCGGACTCGCGCGCAGCGCGATCAACGCGATCAACGCGATCAACGCGAATACAACTCGACGACCAACGACTCGTTGACGTCCTGGGCGACATCGCTGCGCTCGGGCAGCGACTTGAATGTGCCTTCCATCTTCTTCGGGTCGACGTTGACCCATGCCGGGAAGCCCGACTGGTCGGCCAGCGACAAGGCCTCGGCGATGCGGGCCTGCTTCCTGGCCTTCTCCTTCACCGCGATCACGTCGCCCGGCTTGACCAACATCGAGGCGATGTTGGCGGTCTGGCCATTGAGTAGGATCGAACAGTGCGACACCAGCTGCCGCGCCTCGGCACGGGTCGAGCCGAAACCCATCCGGTAGACCACGTTGTCCAGGCGCGACTCCAGCAGCTCGATCAGGCGGGCACCGGTGTTGCCCTTGCGACGGCTGGCCTCGGCAAAGTAGCGGCGAAACTGGCGCTCGAGCACGCCGTACATTCGCTTGACCTTCTGCTTCTCGCGCAACTGCACCCCGTAATCGGACGTGCGCGCGCCGGAAACCCGGCCATGCTGGCCTGGCTTGGAATCCGCCTTGCACTTGGTGTCGAGCGCGCGGCGCGCGCTCTTGAGGAACAGGTCAGTGCCTTCGCGGCGGGATAGCTTGAGCTTTGCTCCGGTGTAGCGAGCCATGTCATCTCTCTTTCATCCTGTGACGGCGCCCGGTCGGGCGCTGCGTCGCATTGAGTCCGCCACCGTGTGACGGACGCCCGTGTTGCCTGCTTACAGATTGTCGAGACCCATCGTCATCCTCCGACAGTCCGAATCAACGGCGCTCAGGCGCCTCTACTTGTTGTACTGAGTGCTGCGGCGGGCCCTGACAGCGGGCTGACACAGCTTTCCAAACCAACGCGCGGAAACTCCACCTAGGGTCGCGCGCGACCGGCTTACACGCGCCGCTTCTTGGGCGCACGGCAGCCGTTATGCGGCACCGGCGTGATGTCCTGGATGCTCGTGATGCGGAAGCCGCAGGCATTCAGTGCTCGCACCGAAGACTCGCGGCCGGGGCCGGGGCCCTTGATGCGCACCTCGAGGTTCTTGACTCCGCATTCGAGAGCGGCGCGACCAGCGTTCTCGGCCGCCACCTGGGCCGCAAACGGCGTGGACTTGCGCGAGCCCTTGAAGCCCTGGCCCCCGGACGAGGCCCACGACAGGGCGTTGCCCTGGCGGTCGGTGATGGTGATGATGGTGTTGTTGAACGACGCATGGATGTGGGCGATGCCCTCGGCGACGTTCTTCTTGACCTTCTTGCGCACGCGTTGCGCGGCAACCTGTTGCGCGGTGGGGTTCTTTGCCATTCGGCGATCCTTGACCGTTTAAGCGGTGAGACTTGGGCACTGGCGCATCGCCGGTACTCAAGTGCCTTTCTTGAGCGCCACTTGCGCCTTCTTGGGCCCCTTGCGGGTGCGCGCGTTGGTGCGCGTGCGCTGGCCGCGGACCGGCAGGCCGCGGCGATGCCGCATGCCGCGATAGCAGCCGAGGTCGATCAGTCGTTTGATCGACAGCTGAATCTCGCGGCGCAGATCACCTTCGACGGTCACCTTGCTGATGGCATCGCGGATGCGCTCGAGTTCCGCGTCGTTCAGCTCCTTCACCTTCTTGGTGAAGGGCACGTTGACCGCCTCCAGGATGGCGCGCGAACGGGCGCGACCGATGCCGTAGATGGCGGTCAGGCCGATCTCGGCGTGCTGTTGCGGCGGAATGTTGATGCCTGCAATACGTGCCATTGTTTGCCCCGATTAGCCTTGACGCTGCTTATGCCGCGGGTCCGAACAGATCACGCGCACGACTCCCTTGCGCTTGATGACCTTGCACTTGCGGCACATCTTCTTGACCGACGCTGCGACTTTCATGCTTTGCTCCCGGCCACGGTCCCCGCAGCCAATCCTTCGTTCGTCCGCGCCTACTTTGCGCGAAACACAATCCTCGCCCTGCTCAGGTCGTACGGTGTCAGCTCCACCGTGACCTTGTCCCCCGGCAGGATGCGGATGTAATGCATCCGCATCTTTCCGGAGATATGACCCAGCACGACATGGCCGTTTTCCAGCTTCACCCGGAACGTTGCGTTGGGGAGGTTCTCGAGAATCGCCCCCTGCATCTGGATGACGTCGTCCTTGGCCATGCAGCTTGCCCGTCTTGCCCGCCTGTTCCTCGTCGCCCTACCGCGGCATCCCCGGGCCCATGCCCTTAAAGTTGGCCTTCTTCAGCAGCGACTCGTATTGATGCGTCATCAGGTAGGCCTGGACCTGCGACATGAAGTCCATGGTCACCACCACGATGATCAGCAGTGAGGTGCCACCGAAGTAAAACGGAACATTCCAGCGCAGGTGCAGAAACTCCGGCACCATGCACACGATCGTGATGTAGATGGCGCCGGCCAGGGTCAGGCGCATCAGAATCTTGTCAATGTAGCGTGCGGTCTGATCGCCCGGGCGGATACCGGGCACGAAGGCGCCGCTCTTTTTCAGGTTGTCGGCCGTCTCCTTGCTGTTGAAGACCAGTGCCGTATAGAAGAAGCAGAAAAAGATGATCAGGCCCGCATACAGCAGGATGTAGAGCGGCTGCCCCGGCGACAGGGCCGCCGCGAGGTCGCGGATCCAGCGGGTCGCATCGCCCGTCGTGAACCAGCTGGCCAGTGTGGCCGGAAACAGGATCAGGCTCGAAGCGAAGATCGGCGGAATGACGCCGGCCATGTTCAGCTTGAGGGGCAGGTGCGAGCTCTGCCCGCCATACACCTTGTTGCCCACCTGACGCTTGGCGTAGTTGACGGTGATCTTGCGCTGCCCGCGCTCTACGAAAACGACGGCAGCAGTAACGCCACCGACGAGCGCGATGATGAAGATGGCCGACAGCGGCCCGATGGCACCGGTACGCACCAGCTCGAAGAGACCGCCGATGGCTGCCGGCAGACCCGCAACGATGCCGGCGAAGATGATGATCGAGATACCGTTGCCTAGACCGCGCTCCGTAATCTGCTCGCCCAACCACATCAGGAACATGGTTCCGGTGACGAGCGAGACCACGCAAATGAAGCGGAACATCAGTCCCGGGTCGATAACCAGGTTGCGCTGCGACTCGATCGCGATCGAGATGCCGATCGCCTGAACGATAGCCAGCACGAGCGTGCCGTACCGGGTGTACTGCGTGATCTTGCGGCGCCCGCTCTCGCCTTCCTTGCGCAGCTGCTCGAGCGACGGCACCACGTAGGTGAGCATCTGCGCGATGATCGACGCCGAGATGTACGGCATGATGCCCAGTGCGAACACGGAGAAGCGCGAGATCGCGCCGCCCGAGAACATGTTCAGCAGGCCCATGATGCCGCCTTGCTGCGTCTGGAAGAACTGACGCAGCTGGTCGGGATCGATGCCCGGCACCGGAATGTGGGTGCCGATGCGATAGACGACGAGCGCCAGCAGCAAGAACAGCAGACGGCGCTTCAAGTCGCCGTACTTGCCGGTCTTGCCGAGGGTCCCGGGAAGGGAAGCTGCCACGCGGGTGTCCTGTGAGCGAGCGACTCGTTACTTGGCCTTGGCCGGCAGCTTCTTGACGGGGACGGCCTTCTCGACCGCCACCACGCTGCCGCCCGCGCCCTCGATCGCCTTCTGGGCGCCCGCCGTTACACCGACCCCGCGCACGGTAACGCTGCGCTTGATCTGGCCCGAGGCGATCACGCGCGCATCGATGGCGTGGGTGCCGACGATGCCCGCCTGCTTTAGAACCATGAGGTCGATCTCTTCGGCGCCGAGCTTGTCGAGCTCACCCAGACGGACCACCTCGACATAGCGGCGCGACAGCGAAGTGAAGCCGCGCTTGGGCAGGCGCCGATGCAGCGGCATCTGGCCGCCCTCGAAGCCGACCTTGTGAAAGCCGCCGGCGCGGGACTTTTGACCCTTGTGGCCGCGACCCGCGGTCTTGCCCCAGCCCGAGCCGATGCCGCGACCGACGCGGTGGCGATCGCTCTTGCTACCGGCGGCAGGTTTCAGAGTATTCAGACGCATGATGGTTCCTGCTGTCCTGAGGTACGCGCTTCAGACTGCGCGCACGAGGTAGGCGACCTTGGTGATCATTCCGCGCACGGCCGGAGTGTCCTCCAGCTCGCGGGTCTGGTTCATCTTCTTCAGGCCGAGGCCCAACACGGTGGCGCGGTGATCGGACTTGCAGCCGATCGGGCTCTTCACCAGCGTGACTTTGACGGTCTTCTTGCTCATCGCTTCGTCCTTCTTCGCCGACGCGCCGGCCCTAGCCAACCAGTTCCTCGACGGTCATGCCGCGCTTGGCAGCGATCTCCGCCGGGGTACGCAGCTGCTCCAGCGCCTTGAGTGTGGCGCGCACCATGTTGTAGGGGTTGGTCGAGCCGTGCGACTTGGCCACGACGTTGCGCACACCCATCACGTCGAAAATGGCGCGCATTGGACCGCCAGCAATCACGCCGGTGCCTTCCTGCGCGGGCATCAGCATGACCTTGGCGGCGCCGTGCTTGGCTTCCACCGCGTGATGCAGGGTGCCGTTGCGCAGCGGGATACGCGCCAGGCCTCGGCGCGCCCGCTCCATGGCCTTCTGGACGGCCACCGGCACCTCGCGCGCCTTACCCTTGCCCATCCCGATGCGACCATCGCCATCGCCTACCACGGTCAGCGCGGCGAAGCCCAGGATGCGGCCACCCTTCACCACCTTGGTGACGCGGTTGACCGCAATCATCTTCTCCTTCAGGCCGTCATCGCGCTCTTCCGACTGGACGCCCTTGGGCTGTATCTTGGCCATCGTGCTTCCTTAGAACTTAAGGCCGGCTTCGCGCGCGGCATCGGCCAGCGCCTTGACGCGGCCGTGATAGAGGAAACCGCTGCGGTCGAATGCGACCGTCTCGACGCCGGCGGCCTTCGCTTTGGCGGCGATGCGCGCACCGACGATCTTGGCGGCGGCCACATTGCCGCCCTTGCCCTTGGCGCCGGCCAGCTGGTTGCGCACCTCGGGCTCGTTGGTCGAGGCCGAGGCCAAGATCGTGCCGCCATCCGGCGAGATCACCGAAGCGTAGATGTGCAGGTTGGTGCGGAACACGCTCAGGCGATGCGCACGCTGCAGGGCGATGCGCTTACGAGTGGCGCGCGCACGGCGCAGACGAGATTCCTTCTTTTCGATCATGCAAGCCTCCGCTGAGCCGCCTCAGGGAGGCGAGCGCCCCCCTGGGGAGCAGCGAACATAGTGAGCGAGGGGGTCGTCATGCTGTCCCCCTTACTTCTTCTTGGTCTCTTTGATGACGACAGTCTCGTCCGAGTAGCGCACGCCCTTGCCCTTGTACGGCTCGGGCGGCTTGTAGCCGCGGACCTCGGCAGCCACCTGGCCGACCTTCTGCTTGTCGGCACCCTTGATGAGGATCTCGGTCTGGGTCGGCGTCTCGCACTTGATGCCGGCCGGCATCTGATGAACGATCGGATGCGAGAACCCGAGCGACAGGTTCAACTTGTCGCCCTGCGCCTGGGCGCGGTAGCCAACGCCCACCAGCGTCAGCTTCTTCTCGAAGCCCTTGGACACACCCTGCACCATGCCGGCGACCAGCGCTCGCAACGTACCACTCATGGCATTGGCTTCGCGCGACTCGTCGGCCGCGGCAAAGCTGATCGCACCGTCGGCGATCTCGATCTTGACCCTGGGTGTAACGGACTGCTTGAGCGTACCCAGCGGCCCCTTGACCATGATCTCGGCGCCGTTGACCTGGGCTTCCACGCCCTTGGCCAGCGTCACCGGAATTCGTGCAACTCGGGACATCGTCGTTCTCCGGCTCAGGCCACGAAGCAGATGACTTCGCCGCCCACGCCCTGGCTGCGGGCCTTGCGGTCGGTCATGACCCCCTTGGAGGTCGAAACGATCGCCACGCCGAGCCCGTTCATGACTTGCGGAATGTCGTCGCGCCCCTTGTAGACACGCAGGCCGGGACGCGAAACGCGTTCCAGGCGCTCGATCACCGGGCGGCCGGCGTAGTACTTCAGGCCGATGCGCAGTTCCGGCTTGCCCTCGTTGGGCTGCACCGCGAAACCCTCGATGTATCCCTCGTCCTTCAGCACCTGGGCGATGGCCACCTTGAGCTTCGACGACGGCACCACGACTTCGGTCTTGTCGACGCGCTGCGCGTTGCGGATACGTGTCAGCATGTCCGCGATCGGATCACTCATGCTCATTTTCTCGATCTCCTCGCGTTACCAGCTGGCCTTGACCAGGCCGGGGATATCGCCTCGCATGGCGGCCTCGCGGATCTTGCTGCGCGCCAGGCCAAACTTGCGAAACGTGCCCCGCGGCCGGCCGGTCATCGCGCAGCGGTTGCGCAGGCGGGTCGGGCTCGAATTTCGCGGCAGCGCCTGCAGCTTGGCGCGGGCGTCCATCCGCTCTTCCATCGAGCGGGTGGAGTCGTTGATCACAGCGGCGAGTTCCTTGCGCTTGGCCTCGAACTTCTTCACGAGGGCTTCGCGCTTGGCTTCGCGATTCTTCAGAGAGAGCTTGGCCATGTCGTCAGCTCAGCCTTGTCAGTTGCGGAACGGGAACCGGAACGCGGCGAGGAGGGCCTTGGCTTCCTCGTCGGTCTTCGCGGTCGTCGTGATGCTGATGTTCATGCCGCGGAGCTTGTCGATCTTGTCGTACTCGATCTCCGGGAAGATGATCTGCTCCTTGAGGCCGATGTTGTAGTTGCCGCGACCATCGAAAGCGCGACCCGACACGCCGCGGAAATCGCGCACCCGCGGGAAGGCCACCGTGATCAGGCGGTCCAGAAACTCGTACATGCGCTCGCCGCGCAGCGTCACCATGCAGCCGATCGCCAGGCCCTCGCGGATCTTAAAATTGGCGATCGCCTTGCGGGCCTTGGTGACCACCGGCTTCTGGCCGGCGATCTTGGTCATGTCGCCGACGGCCATGTCGATGTTCTTCTTGTCGTTGACCGCCTCGCCCACACCCATGTTCAGCGTGACTTTGCTGATACGCGGCACCTGCATCGCGCTCTGGTAACCGAACTTCTTCATCAGTTCGGGGGCGATCTTGTCGCGGTACTGGTTCTTCAGTCGTGCCATGGCAGCCTCTTATCTCGAACCGACGACGGCGCCGTTGCTTTTGAACACGCGCACCTTCTTGCCGTCGACGTCCTTGACGCCGACCCGGTCGCCCTTGTTCGTCGCGGGGTTGAACAGCATGACGTTGCTGATGTCGATCGGCATCGTCTTGTCGATGATGCCGCCCGTGACGCCCTTCATGGGGTTGGGGCGGACATGCTTCTTGACGATGTTGATGCCCTCGACGGTCAGGTGACGCTCGTCGATGCGCGCGAGCACCGTGCCGCGCTTGCCTTTGTCGCGACCAGCGATGACGATCACCTCGTCGCCCTTGCGGATGCGTTCCATCGTCGTTCCTTACAGGACTTCGGGAGCCAGCGACACGATCTTCATGAAGCGCTCGGTCCGCAATTCACGCGTAACCGGCCCGAAGATGCGGGTGCCGATGGGCTCGAGCTTGTTGTTCAGCAGCACGGCAGCGTTGTTGTCGAACTTGATGGCCGAGCCGTCACCGCGGCGCAGGCCGTGCGCGGTGCGCACGACAACCGCGTTGTAGACCTCGCCCTTCTTGACGCGGCCACGCGGCGCGGCATCCTTGACGGTCACCTTGATGACGTCACCGATGCCGGCGTAGCGGCGCTTGGAGCCGCCGAGGACCTTGATACACATCACTGAACGGGCGCCAGTGTTGTCGGCGACGTCCAGCATCGTCTGCATCTGAATCATTTTTTCGTCCCAACTTGACCCGCTGGCTTCGGGCGCGCTTGGCGACCGCGGCACAACGGACAGTCTTGGTCCCGTCCGGGTTGGTCAGGCGCCTTGCCAACCCCCGGCTGTTGCTGCCGACCTGCTGCCGCAGGCCCGGGGGGAAACAAGGACGCCTTCGAAATCACACCTACTACTCCGCCGCCCGGCCTGACATCCGACGTTGGCCGCCAGAAACCTGGACGGGCAGCGGGCCCGACGGCTTCAAAGTCCGGACCGGGCAAATTGCACGAAGCCCACGATTCTAGCCGCGGACCCTGGCCCAGCGCAAGCCGGGCCTCTTCATTCCCGGCTGGCGCCAGGCCATCTACTACACCGAGCGAGCCTGCTCGACCACCCGGGTCACGGCCCAAGTCTTGGTACGCGAAAGCGGGCGCGTCTCGGCGATCTCCACGAGGTCGCCCTCGCTGATCGCGTTGGTTTCGTCATGGGCGTGCAGCTTGGTCGACTTGACCACGTACTTGCCGTAGACGGGGTGTTTGACGCGACGCTCCACCAGCACCGTAACCGTCTTGTCCATCTTGTTGCTGACCACGCGGCCGACCAGCGTGCGCTTGAGCGCGGCCTGGCCTGGCGTGGCTTCGGGTGCAGTCTTGGTCATTTGGCGGCGGCTTTCTCGGCCAGGATCGTGCGCACCCGCGCGATGTCGCGCCGGGTCTTGCGAATCTGGCTGGTGTTGGACAGCTGCTGGGTGGCCTTCTGCATGCGCAGCGAGAAGTGCGCGCGCAGCAGGTCCTGCAGCTCCTTGTTCAGCGCAGCCTCGTCTTTGGTGCGCAGCTCTTTGGTTTGCATGAAAATCCCCTTACTGGCCCAGCTGGCGCGCCACCACGACCGTCTTCAGCGGCAGCTTGGCGGCCGCCAGCGCGAAGGCCTCGCGGGCGATCGACTCGTCCACGCCGTCCATCTCGTACAGCACCTTGCCGGGCTGGATCTCGGCGACCCAGTACTCGGGGTTGCCCTTGCCGTTGCCCATGCGGACCTCGGCCGGCTTCTGGGAAATGGGCTTGTCCGGAAAGATGCGGATCCACACCCGTCCACCGCGCTTGATGTGGCGGCTGATGGCACGGCGGGCCGACTCGATCTGGCGCGCGGTCAGCCGGCCACGCTCGGTCGCCTTGAGACCGAACTCACCGAAGGCGACGCTGGCACCGCGCGTGGCCAGGCCACGGTTGCGCCCCTTGTGCTCCTTGCGGTACTTGCGACGTGCAGGTTGCAGCATGATTCCTACTCTCCGTCTTTGCCCTTGGCCACAGCATCGCCCGGCTTGGCGGCGCCGTCAGCCGGCTTGGCGGCGGTCTTGCGCACGCGCTTGACGACCGGCTTGGCGGCGTCGTCTCTGGGTACGGCCGGGGTCGCAACGGGCGCCACGGCG
>VYLR01000208.1_pt1 | contig 13073 bp, 9 predicted proteins | sample 5114291 | NCBI WGS metagenome assembly VYLR01 (sample SAMN12291774, study PRJNA351875) | freshwater metagenome | isolation source: freshwater lake | place: USA: Michigan, Lansing Lake | collected 2013-08-14
AAACCTGTCAGCTTTTTTGCCGCATCTTTCAAGCTTGATTTGATTTTTTCAGTCAGTTCAGTTACCATAGTTGAGAGTGGGAGTAACAAGTTGCTTCTCTAGTCTAGATGGTAATTTATTAATACGCAAGTCCCTAACCGCTCCGGGGATACTTCCCAATCCCCCTAAAACGATCACTCCTAAACCTTTTAATCCGAAAGCAATGCCGAAATAGGGGCCAGCGATACTAACACTAGAACTGATACTGGTAATGATTCGGTAGTAGTGGTGAGCCATGTTGCTTACCTGCTTACTTGCTTACATTAGGAAGAAACTTACTCGCTCAACAGAAAAAATTATTTCACCTCTGGTAGCGGAGCCGAGATGAAACTATGAGCTGTAGTAAGTCTCACTCATTAGTGTCACCGATTCAAGCGCGGGTGAGAAGTTTGCTCGGAGCTGGCGAGCGGCTTATCAGATTGGCTCCAAGGAAAAAAACCTTTGGCCTAAACAGTTGTAATATATAATTAACTTGCAGAAGTTCTTATTTTTAATCATGGCAAAATTTATACCGCGTGTTAAGAAATTAGGTACAGGTGAAGATGAAAAACTTAAATTGAGTTATGCTTTATCTAAAGAAGGGCGTTTTGATGAAGCTTTGATAGAATTAGAAGCCGTTGTGCAAACTTCACCAAAATCAATTTATGCTTATTTGGCCTTAGGTAATATTTATTTACTTCAGAGACGTTATGATGAAGCTCTTATTCAATTTCAAACTATAACTAAATTAGATCCTCTCTTATATGAGGGACCATTAAAAACAGCAACTGTTCATTTAAGAATTGGTAATTTTGAACAGGCTTTAGAGCAATTTCAAGTAGCACTTAGCTTAGATAATAAAGCTGTTTCAGCTTATATTGGCATGGGACAGTTAAGGATGAAACAAGGAAAATTTGATGAGGCTATTAACTATTTTAACCAAGCATTACAGTTAGATTCTCAAATTATTTTTGGCTATGTATTGGCAGCGGATGTTTATAAAAAGCAGAGAAAATTTGCCTCGGCAATTGAAGCAATTAAAACTGCACTGGAGATTAATCCTAAGTTTTTATTAGGTCATATTCGCCTGGGGCGTATTTATTTACAACAAAGAAATAATGTTGCGGCTAAAAAAGCTTTTCAAATAGCAACAGAACTTAATCCTTCGTCAGTTGAAGCTAAGGTAGGACTTTCAGAGGCTTTAATTCAATCTAACGAGCTAAAATTAGCTAATCAAATTATTCAAGAGTTACCTAAGTTAAGGGAAAAATTCACTATCGGAAAACAACTCTTTGACAATGGGGAGGAAGTTTCTTTGTCAGAAACTATCAATGCTAGTAGTAATTTAGATATAGTATTATATTTTTATTCTTTAGAACAACAACAGCGTTACCTATCAGAATAAGAAGTTGTTAAGATGGATTTGATAGAGGAGAATTATGGATGTGGACTAATACTGGGTTAAATCTTCGGGATTTTCGGAAAATCTGTAAGAATGGCTTTGGAGATGGTAATAATGCCTATGCCCATTCTATGGCTTGGTTTAGGAGACATCTTTACGTAGGAACAACCAGAGCTAATCTTCATTTAATTGGTAATAGCATGAAGCACGTCAAAATTGATATTTGGCCTGTGGATTGTAGTAATAAGGTTTATTCGCCTGAATTTGAATATCAGCAAGCACGAGCCGAAATTTGGCGTTATGATCCAGTTTATGACTTTTGGGAGCGAGTATTTCAATCCCCAATAGTAATTGGTAATCACGGTCAAGAAATGAGCCGAGATTTAGGTTATCGAGGAATGGTGGTCTTTCGAGGAGAATCCGATCGTGTTCCAGCTTTATATGTTAGCACTTGGTCTCGATCGCATGGTGATGGACCAATAATTATGCGAACTGAAGATGGTAAAAATTTTGTTCCCGTATCTGAACCAGGATTAGTTGGGCTACCTGTCACCAGTCTTCGCTTATTAATTCCCTTCAAAGGAAGATTATTTACTGCGCCTACAGGGGCAGTTGGTGGTAATCCTAACACTTCAGGGGTGACAATGATTTTTGAAAGTACAGATCCAGCTAAAGGTCATTGGCAAGCAATTAATGAACCTAGTTTCGGAGATACTAATAATAAAACTGTGTTTGAACTTAGAGGTTTTCATGGTCATCTTTATGCGGGAACAGTAAATAATAACGGGTTCCAAATTTGGCGTACCAAAGCTGAGGGTAAACCACCTTATCAATGGGAAAATGTAATTGCTGATGGTGCGGGACGGGGTAGTCTCAATCAGATTGCAAGTAGCATGATGGTATTTAGAAATTCTCTGTTTATCGGTACAGGTATTCAAAATGGAGGTTATGACCATCTTAACAAAATTGGTCCGGCTGGAGGCGAAATTATCAGGCTAAAATCTGATGGTAGTTGGCATCTGATTATGGGAGATATTCGCAGTGATGGTCAAACTCCTTTGAGTGGACTAGCTGCTGGTTTTAATAATATTTGTAATGGTTATATTTGGCGTATGGGTATTCATCAAGGCTGGCTTTATGCTGGCACAATGGAATGGAGTTGCATTTTAAAATATATTAACCTTGAGGGCAGACCAGAAAGAACGATAAGATTACTGACTCAGGTAGGGCTAAATAATATTTTCAATAGTCAAGGTGGTTTTGATATTTGGCGTACTTATGACGGTGAAAACTGGATGCCAGTCACTTTACAAGGTTTTGGGAATCCCTATAATTATGGTGTTCGTAATATCATTTCTACTCCTTATGGGGTTTTTATTGGGACTACTAATCCTTTCGGTCCGCGAGTTGCTGTTCAAGAAAATGGTGAGTGGATTTATGTGGATAATCCTGACGGTGGTTTGGAAATTTGGCATGGGTACAGGGCAAGGGCATCTTAACAATCCTTGACCGAATGAACTTGATGGGAGTTGCTTACTCAGGGGGTGATGCAGGCATATTTAAGGAGAATTTGCCATCTCAATTGTTAAGCAAAAATCGACCAAGTAGGTCGAGTTCGTAACTATTCTGATTGACTGGTATCACTTGAAATGCCCACACAGCAAGCAGATCACAAAATTGGTCAATTGTCAATCAGGTTTGAGAGGCTATCCCCAGTATGAGAGCACCCCAGGGATAGCCTCTCTAGGGCTGTTTCATGCTAAAATGCTGCTGTAATAAAGTACGAATGTATCTGGAAATTCTGAGGAATAATATTTTATGAACATCAGCTATAGTCAATTAACAAAAACATTTGGAACAAAGATTGAAAGTTTCTCCCATGACAATATCCTCCACTTCCCAACTTCAGAAGTTGATAATTTGTTGAAAAATTCGAGTTTGCTCCTGTTTCGAGGCTTTGCTATTGATACGGAGAAGTTTAAAGAATTTAGTAACTCAATTTGTCAAGATTTTTTAGCCTATGTTGGCGGTGCTTATAGTAGGGATATGATCAATGAAGATAAAACCTTATTGTCTGTTACTGGACATAAATTACACTTTGCTGTCCCCTTTCATGGTGAAATGTACTACAAAAAGTATAAACCTGAACTCCTGTGGTTTTACTGTGCTAATCCTCCCCTTAAAGACGGTCAAACAACAATTTGCGATGGCATTGAAGTTTACGAGCATCTCAGTCCAAAAACTCAAGAATTATTGACGAATAGTCAGATTAAATACATGAGAACTTATATTGATGGTTCTTGGCAAAAAATATATCAAACTGACAACCTTAATGATCTTGAAAAAACTTGTCAAGAAAATGATCTTAAGTTAATTGTTAATGAAGATATGTCAGTTACTACGGAATATACTTGTTTGGCCGCAATTGATAGCCGATGTGGCAAGCACAAAGTTTTTATTAACAACATTTTACCAGTTATTGAACAAGAATTGGAAGGTAAATCTCATAGCAAAGTCCGTTGGGAAGATGGCTCAAAAATTGCTGATGATGTGATTGCGGAAATCAAAAAAGTTACCGATGAGTTAACCTTTTTAGTGGATTGGCATCGACAGGATTTAGTCGTCTTTGATAACCGAAGATTGATGCATGGAAGAAGGGCATTTGCTGACAATGAAAGGGATATCTATGTTCGCATGGGAAACCCCATTGCATCCCCTTTTTAAGTCAAAGAATCTTGCCCTTGATGACAGTTTATTTTTCTAGGTTAAGAATAACCTAATTCTTGGGCGAGTTCGATCACATCTTTAATAAAACCCTTACCATCATTGCGCCAAGGCAAAAGACCGCTCAAGGTACTCGGTGGAATCCCTCTTTGTTTAAAAATAGGGGATTTTAGAAAGTTGGGGTCATTACCTAAAGGGGCCCCATAGGGACCTAAACAAGCGTAGCAAGATTTTTCTGGATGCAGCATAGATTCATAGGCTTGCTCATGCCAATCAAGATTTAACCATCTACAAATTTTTTCAAAATATATTTCTGGGTGACTTAGAATATCTTCCCCTCGTAAAAACATTTTTTGCCGTTCAGGTATAGAACCTAAAAAATTAATAATATTTCGTTGCATTCTTAACCATAAATATTGAGGATCAACAGTAGGTGGTTCGGTCGAATAATCAATAGAACTGCTTAAGATTGTCATCATCCCCTCAGCCACATTCATCATAGAATTACCCTGTGTTCTGGGATGACGCACCAAATGGAGAAAATAGGCATGACCAAAATTCTCACCGATGCGGTTTAATATTTCTGGCCTAGTTCCATAAACGGGGCTTTTATCGATAATCATTTTCGGAGCAACTTTTTTGCATAATTTATCATAAATTTCTCCCGTCTTACAATCGTAATATTTCAATACCCAACGATTAGCCATTTCCACAGCCACTAAATTTTGCTCATGGGCATAAAGTTCGGCCACTGTACGCAATAAACCGTGCATTTGAAATTGTCTTATACCCTTCATTTGATCCAACAGATCCCCGACCGTTTCTCCAGCAAATAAATTGAGTTCAGGTACACCATAAGCTTGAGGATGTTGTCCTAACATAGCACAGAGTAAGGATGTAAAAGATCTGGGGGAGCCTAAGATAAATAAAGGGGGTGGTGTCATTTCAGTTATCTCTAGGTTTATTTGCTCAAAAGAGTCACTTTCCCTTGACTATATCTCGCTAAAGTATCACTTTTAAGATAGTTTTTAGCCTGATTTTCATTCTTTAAATAAGCATCCCAAAAAGCTAAACTGGCTATTTTTACATAATCAAAAATAGGCTCTTGATTAGTACCCGTTTCAGGATTACTATTAAGGCGAGAGCGGAAACGTCCTCCCCCAAATCTAGGACCTCCGAGACTTCCCCTTCCGAATTGGCCTTCAGCGGGTTGTCTTCCTGTAAAGGAAAAATGGTTAGCATTTTCAATAAATACCAAATATTTACTACCTGGAGGGGATAAATCAAAAGGCTCTCTTTTCCAACTAGGCCCTTGTCCTTGCGCCCCCTGGTCATTAGAACCAGTCATCACCATCATGGGCTTATTCATTTGATCCCAAGAACTATCAGTTAGTCCCTGTTGACCTCTACCTTGAGGGGACAATAATAATACAGATTTTACTCGTGAATCAGCAAAACTTTGATTTTTCGCACTTCCAGGAATATCAATCGTAACTCCACCAATTAATTGGGCTGTATAAGCGCCATAAGAATGACCACCCACACCAATGTGTTGTCGATCCATTTTTCCCTGTAATTGGGGGGCTTGTTTGGCCAAATTATCTAAAGAATCAATAATCAAAGAAATATCCTGCACTCTTTCTATCCAGGACTGAGAATCTCTAAGCATATTGCTCAAAACTTCCCGTAAACCAGCATTATCAGTTCTTAAAGATAAGGAGTCAGCATGGGTAGGATGAATTGAAATATAGCCATGACTTGCCCAAAAACGCCCTAAACCCTCGGCACTATCTTTTGATGCTCCTGCACCATGAGAAAAGATAATTACAGGAAATCGACCAGAGCCTTCAGGATAATAAATCTTAATAGGCATTTGGCGTTTGCTTGCCGTTATCAATGTGAGATTATCAGCCACTCCCACTGTATAAGGACCCGGATTTGGCTGATAACTTGATTCCATAGACATAGATAGATTAGATGATTTAGGTAAACTGGAATTACTGCTATTATCTCTAATTACTGCTGTTGAACAAGCAGTAACTGCTGTAATTAGCAAAATTGTCAGGGGGAAAGTTACTACCACACAAGTGAGAAGACCTGAAGACCAAGGTTTATTGATCATAATTAAATAACCTCTACTAATTAATAATCGGTAATTAAATCATTTCCTCCCCGTCACTGGTGACAGCCTCACCCTGTAAAGATTGAATAATTTCTGCTAAAATCGTTAGTTCTCTCTGAGTATCATCCAATAAATACTTAAAGCAAGCTCGGTAATGTTCAAGTTGTTGTTGACGTTGTTGAATTTCTTCAGGGGTCTCAGCCTTTTTCTCAAAATCTAATAACACGCTAGGCATTGAGTTAACAAATTTAAGAATCTCTCGCTCAGAAATTGTTACATCTTGATTTTGCTCTTCCCCTAACTCCTCGACTTTTAATATCAATTTAAGTTCCAGAATTGTTTCATTAAATAAAGCTTGTAACCAATCACAGCGATACCGCAGTCGCATTTGACGCTGTTCAATTTCGGGAAGTGTACTCGAAGAGTCGTACTCAGACATAACTTCTGGGATTGAATATGAGGGTGTTCCTCCGATAGATGAGGTAGGTTCTAGCTCCTGAAAACCTTGCCGAAGCAAGGTTTTATCTATAATTAACCTTAACTGAAAAGGCTGTAAAAGTTATAGAATTAAGGAATCCAAGACCACATTTCAATTTGAATAAATCTCACTATTGGGCGGGTAAAGGCGGCAATTACTGGCATTGTCGTCCCCTCCATTTTAGCATAACCTGACATTCCTGATTTAAGTAATTTTTCTGAATTGGGTAATTCGACAACGACTTGCACAAATCGGCCTTGATCCGTTTCCTGAGTTGCGGGTTCAATAGAAATGATCTTACCAATTAATGACAAATTCGGATAAGCAGCTAATTTCACCTCCACTTCTTGACCAATATTAAATAAACCTACATCTGTTTCTGGAACATTTATTTGTCCCTGAATGTTCCGATTGTCTTCAGCTACGGCAAAAGTCGTGCCTTGTTGCAAATAAGTATTAACTTTTTGATCCAAGAAAGCAGTATTAATATGACCATCAAAGGGCATCAGTAAATTCTTTCCTTGTAACTGCGATTGCAGGCTGATTAGTTGTTGTTGTGTAGCTTGTAAAGTTGCCTTAGCCGCTTCAACTTCTTGGCTAGCCGCCGTTATTTTTTCAGGATGAGGTCCACTTAAGACCAGTTCTAAATTAGCCTCTTTTTCATCAACTTGACTTTGGCTAGTCTGGACATTTTGCCTTTGTTCTTCTACTTTTTGTTGAGCCACTTGTACCTTCTGCTCTTCCTCGGCAACTAGATTATTTTTCACGCGAATACTTTGTTGTTCTTTCTCCACTTCAGAACGTTCAGCTTCTGCTAATTTTTCTCTATCTTCATAACTCTGCAAAGAAACCGCTCCATTCTCATACAATTGTTGATAACGTTCAGCTTCATTTGTCAGAAAATTCGCTTTAATCTTGACAGTTTCATAACTTTTAATTGCTACATCTACGTCGGCTTCAGCAACCCTAAGACTATTTTTGGCTAGTTCTAATTCTCGTTGAGCAATTTCCAATCTTCTTTGGGAAGCTATCAATTGTTGTTGAGCAGTTTGCAGTTGAGTTTTAGCCACCTTTATGTCTTCTTTGCGGGGAGTAGATAAGAGTTCGTCAAGTTGAGCCTGTTTAGTTTCAATTAGTGCTTTTTGATTTTTAATTTGTTCCTGAAGAACTAAAACATCGCTATCAATAGGAGTGGCGGGATTTAACTGTCTTGACGCTTCCATCGTTGCGATAACTTCTCCTTTTTTAACCCAGGTATTATCCCCTCCTGGAAAGAAAACTTTAGTAACTTTTCCAGAAATATCAGCTTGGATATCCCTTTGTTTAGGTGGTAACAGTTTAATTGATCCGCCTGGGCGATATTTATAGGGCAAAGAAAGCACAAAAGCAAGCACAATTAAACCGAGTATTTGCCAACGATTTTTATCAATAAACTTGAGCCATTTATTTCGAACTAGACTGGTATTACCGTTATTATTGCCAGGAGAAACTTGAGAATTATTAGTAATTTTAGAGACTTGAGTTTGAGAACGATTAGGTTTACTATTCATAGCGAAATACCAGCGTAAGATTAAGACGATAAGGAATAAAAAAATAACCACTCCCACTTCCTGAAGATTTTGCTCTAAAAGAATGGCAGTAATACTCCCCAACCCCAGCAACAAAGTTAACCAAATTAAAACAAGAAGACAGGCATAAATCTGTAGTGATAACCTTTCTCTAGACGATAAGGTTTTAGGGAAAGGACGACGATTTAACATCATATCCCAGACTCGTAAGCTTCTTTCAAACAGGCGAGGTAGATTAAAATAAAGACTAAACCATCTATAACCATTGGAAGGCCAAAAGGGACTAGAATCCACCAGTAAACCCGTCACAGAACTCTGAACTGCAAATAGCACGATAACTGATAACTTATTAGGATTAGTGTAAGTCATTTTCCAAATTAAGATACCTAATGAACCAATAGCTATCCTAGTTAATAAGGGGGTCGCAAACACCCAAAGTTTTTCTTTGCGGGTTAACTGGTTAATTCCTCGTAAATCAATCGCAAAAAGCGGTAAAATTCCCATTTTTATCTTGATTCCTAAACTTTCTACCCGACCTCCATAATAGCTATAGACTATACCTTGAAACAATTCACTGGTAAGATTGACTGTAATTAGACTTATAGAAACTGTTAGGATAGGATTCAAACCCTTCCAGAGACGTAATAAACTATCCCATAAATAAAAGCGATTATGAACTACTGTAAAAAATGCTAAAACTACAGCGGGTAAAATCAACCAAACAAGAACAGATAAAGGCTTTAAAAAATTAGCACAATGCTTAAAAAATAAACCTGGCCTGAAGATTACTAAACGGTCTGCTTCGGTTTTGACTTTTTGCTTAAGTTTTGAGCGAGTTGATAAACCGGAGTCTGGCAAGTTACTAACGCGATCAATATCAATATTAGATTGAGAAATTATTAAATCTGATGACCTATTTTCCCCCGTTAAGTCTGGTTGTCCTGATCCTAATTCTAATTCGGGTTCTTGATAAGATTCTAAGAGTCCATAGTCTAGTATCGAACTGGCAAAATCTTCAAAGTCATTTTGACTAAGTTGAAGTTGATATTTTTCCTGAAAAGCGGCAATAATTTGGGCTGGATTTAATTTACCGTCCATTAACTTACACAAAAAATACTCTTCTTCCCCAAACTCAAAAGTTTCGCCGGAATTAGGCTCTTTAATTAAAAAAACTCTTGCCGATTCCCCTTTGGGCCTGAGTGATGTAATAATTAAATCTTTACGAAAACAGTTCTGTTCAGGATTGTACATATAGACAACATTATAGAATCATTGATCATTAAACATCATCCGACTTAGGATTAATATTGACAAATCGCCACAATCTCTGTAGTCAAATTCAAGATTTGACAGTTAAAAGATTGATTGTCGTATGCCACTGTAACTCGTTGTTGAGAAGGTAAATAATTAGTAATGCACCATTTTTTCGGCTCTCCTTGTAAACCTGTACCATAAGCTTTAGATGCTGCCTCTTTGGCTGCCCATAATGTCATCAAAGATTGAGGATTTTGATTGGGTAATAATGCTAGTTCTTGGGGTGTAAGAGCAATTTTTAAGGATTCATCGTTAGGAATTGACTCAAATCGCTGTAAATCAACACCAATCTTGGAATCAGGCGGAACTACCGCCGCTATGACATAACCCTGACTATAACTAATGGAAACTTCCGGTAAGATTCCCATTGCTGCTAATTCTGGAGAATTTACTTGGGGTTTACCCTGAGAATTGGCCAAAATCTCCATATCAACGGGAGCTAATGATAATTGATAATTTTGATAACACCATTGACGGATAGCATCTTTAGCTGCAATTCTACCTAAAAGCCAATTGGTTCTCCGATTGCCTTTTTCGGGTAAATTGTACCAAAAATCTCTCTCAGCTTGATTAAGCATCAAATGAGCTAAAACACGCTTCCAAATGCTCCAAGAATCATCCAGAAACCCCTCTGGTAAAGGTTCAATCCGGCGGCAAATTACTCCCGTTTCCGCTTGTAAGTAAGGATCAGAAAGATAAGATGTTTGAGGGTGCAAACGACATTGATAATAGCGGTGAGGAACGCTAAAATAGCGATCTTGCCAACCTTCTAAGCGTGCGATGACACGCCCATTTTGATCGAGAAAGTCAAAACTAGAGCGAGTTTGACGTTCGCTGACAAACTTCATCAAACCTCGACAGAGAATATAACTCCCCGTCCCTAAGGGGGGTTCGTATTGCTCAAAGGATTCAACATTGAAGGGAAATACATTAAAATCTGTCCCAAATTGCTCAGAAACCCAATAGCCGACTAATTGTCCCGCCGCATCCAATAACCCCGCATCAATCTGAAATATGGGTTGATAGGATTGATGCGCAAAGAAATCATCAATTGCAATGACACCTAAATCAGCCTCGATTCCTTGTTGATCCCAACCCCGGATATGTTTAACGCCTTGAAAGCGAGGACCATGAAACATTCCAGTGCTATATAATTCTTGATCAGACCAACGAGAAGGAGCAGCTTGATTTAACTGAAATGACATTGGTGCTGGTGCCGGACTAAAGCTAGATGCTAGTTTTACCGTTCCCTCAAAGACTAAATGACGATTTAAACCCTCTTGGTTGCTAGTTTCAAATAATCTGACTTTAACTAAGGAAAATTGCGGATTATTCTCTACAACTTCCCCTTCAATCTTCAGAGTTAATTCCCCTTGATCGAGAGCCAACCAACGGTAGCCCCGTAGATCATAAATCCCAATTACATAGTTTGTTCCCCCTGTCAAGTACAAGGCTGCTTCCGCAAGGATTTCCATGCTGACTGTAAATGGAATCACGGGTAAAGGTATTAATTCCCCATGACGTTGGGATAATTTACCTCCCAGGGTATGATCATAGAGAAAAACATCGTTTTCTAGATTAAAATGCCGTTTAGATTCTAATTTTGCGCCATCATGGGCCAATATTTCTCCCAAAAGGGGAAACAGATCGACTTGGGTTGAGGAATCTGCCCCTAATTCCCCCGGTGATAATTCTGATTGAAGAAAATTAGCGAGGTTTTCGCCTCTATTCCCGAAAGCCATGGCAATACGACCTTGAGTAGCCAAAAATTCCTGCATTAACTCAAAGTGATTAGACAAGAGAGTTAATCTTTGCTGACTATCCTTAACCAAAGGAGTGTCTGGCGATCGCATTGCTGATTCTGAGATTAACTTAGAATCAGCCAAATCAGCAGCAGTATCGGGATTGTCTTGATAATTATCGGTGAATGTTTCCGATTTGTTCTCAATTACAGGAGCAATAGCTACGGGAGTAGGTACTTCCACCTCAACGATTTTTTCGACCACCTTTTCGACAACTTTTTCGACTATTTTCGGTTCAGGTTGTAATTTAGTTTGAATTTCTGCCACTAAATCTGGTTTTAGGCTCATAATGGGCATGGTCAAATCTAAAATGGCGGCTTTTTTCAGTTTATCCTCAGATTGTTCGGCATTACTATTAAAATCAACCAAATCTAAGTTACGTTGCCCATACAGAGGAGCAAAATCAAGTTCTGCACCATTAACATACAAAGAAGCTAAGAGATTTTGTAACTGCTCTAAGCCTGATTTACGCTGATTATTACTAGATAAAGCCAAATATTTCCGACTTCTGAGAATATCATCCACAAAACCCGTTAAATTACTACTAGGTCCGATTTCGACAAAAGTTCTCATTCCCTGTTGATAAAGGGTTTCAATAGTCTCCCAAAACTTAACCTGACTTGACCATTGTTGGGCTGCTACATTTCTGACCTGTTCGGGGTCTGAGGGAAAAGTTTGACCATTGACACAGGTATAAAGGGTCGTTTCTGGCTCACTAATCTCTAAACTATCATAAAACGCCCGAAAAGCCCGACTGACATCGGCAAATAGGGGGGTATGATAGGCTCGATCGAAGGGTAATAAAGCGCAAATACCGCCCTGCTCCTTAATATAACTCATTGCCCCTTGAATATCATCGGGATTACCGAAGACAATTGCCTGATTGGGGCAATTATTCATCGCTAAGTGCAAATTCCCCTCAAATTGATCCAGTAAAGTTTGCAGTTTTTCAGGATTGAACGCACCAATGGTAAGTAATGCACCCCGAGGAATTTGCTCTTTTTCGGACAAATCCTGATATATTTGATTTAAAAAGCGCATTGATTCGCCAAGTTGTTCACGGCTGGCAATTTTAATCGTTTTAGAAGCTATTAAAGCGGCATTTTCTCCCGTACTATGACCCAACATCACCGCCCCTTTGACTCCAAATTGTTCCAGGAGTTCATAGAGTGCCATACTAGCCGTAAATACAGTTTCCGAACCTAAATCCATGTTAAATAGTTCTTCCGCCGCAAAACGGGTTTGTTCATGATTTAAACTAATGTTTGGTGGTGGGAAAATAAAGGTGCTAGGAGGTAATTCTCTTTGATTACCAAAAGTCGCATCCAGAAAATCAAACCAAGAACGCACAATCGGAAAATACATCGCTAAATCAGCTAACATACCTGAATATTGTGATCCTTCTCCTGGAAATAAGAGAACTGTTTGTTCTTTTTGCGCTAAATTACCATTTTGCAGATAATAACTTCCTGTGCGAGTTTGTAATTTGGTGCGGTTTGGCTCGGTAATTTTCTCAAGAATACGCTCTAATTTATGGCTCTTCGTTACTCTTTATGCTAAATCAACAGACAAGATGCCAAGATAACATACTTCTAACCCAAAAATTCTGAAAGTTTCTAAAGCCATAGCCTCTCCGTTTTATTAG
>VYLR01000238.1_pt1 | contig 12858 bp, 12 predicted proteins | sample 5114291 | NCBI WGS metagenome assembly VYLR01 (sample SAMN12291774, study PRJNA351875) | freshwater metagenome | isolation source: freshwater lake | place: USA: Michigan, Lansing Lake | collected 2013-08-14
ATAAAGTCTGTGTCCACGTGGGCAAAGTTAGCTAATTAGGAAACTCCATCCAAGTCCAAAAAGTTTAAAATTTTGTCCTAATTGTCGGCTGAAACCGGGCATGACACCCAACGTTTGGCTTGTGGCAGGCGGGCAAATAAAAACCTTCGTCCTGTCCCACGTGATAAAGATAATAAAGAACTGCAAACTTCAATGACGCACAGTCCCGCCCGCTTGCCACAAGCTTTTGTTAGCACCAGTTTTTCTTCCACTTTAGAAAGTCCAAAAACTTTTGTCCAAGTTCAATGCCAGGGCATTTTACTGTCCACAGTATAGCTTTTGAAGAGTCGTCCGCAGACTCGATTAAGTCCCAGTCCGAATATTGTAAAGTGAAAAGTTCAGTCGTCTTGTCGAAGGAAATCGCTAGCGTCTGCTGATAGTTTAAATAACCGTCTTTTGGCTTACTGATTAGCAGTGTTCCCAAACTCGAGTCGGGAAATAAAATGGTAGCGTAGATTGTCGTCTGAATGTACCGGATGAAGTCCAAAATGGAAAAGTGTGTCCAACCAGATTTTGTTAAAGTTGTGAAATATTCTAGTTGCCCGTCCCAACAATGTTTAAGCATGTCACGGCTATAAAATGCTTTTTCAAAGTCCGCAGGCATTTTATGCTTTTGTATCATGTCCCAAAAATTGGTGCTAACGTGAGTATTTGCGTTCGAGCGGGGCTTTCGAAGCCGCGTCCTGTCCCCGACACCGAACGCATTAAAGATACGAAAACGTTGGATTACGCGTCAACCCCGCTTGACGCAAATTGTAGCGCGTGGTTTTACTCAACACCAATTCTATGACCGTCCACCGAAATTTTGTCAGGCGGTACCGTTCCTTGGTTATTGTACACTTTAAAAATTAATAACAGTACTCCCGTCAATATAAATGGGATGCTGAGTAACTGTCCCATATTTAAAATCATACTTCCCTCAAAGTCTACTTGGTCAAGCTTGAAGAATTCGTCAACAAACCGCAAGCTAAATAGGATTATTAAAGACCAGCTAAAAAGAAGTCCGATTTTCATTCTGTCTTTTAGTCTATACCAAACCAAGAATAAGACTATAAACCAAATAAAGTAATGGATTGCTTCATAGAGTTGCGCAGGATGTCGTGGTACATCATCCATACGTGTAAAAATAAATGCCCAAGGAAGATTTGTCGGTGTACCAATCATTTCTGAGTTCATAAGATTCCCTAGTCTTATTATGCAAAAGGTCAACGATGCCACAATTGATACCCTGTCCAGCACCCACAGATAATTTGCATTTGTTTTTCTGGCGAAAAGGTAAATAGCTATTAGAATACCAATCACTCCACCGTGACTTGCAAGTCCACCCTCCCATACCATTAGTATTTTAATTGGGTTTTGAAAATAATGTATTGGGTCATAGAATAGTACGTGTCCCAACCGTGCACCCACAATTGTCGCGACTACCCCATAAACTGTTAGCGTGTCAACCTCTGTAGCTGGTAGTCCATCCCTTTTATAAATAAAGTACATAATCTGCTGACTAATCAGAAATGCAAACGCGAAGAGAAGTCCATACCACCGTACCGGATGATTAATAAACGGAATGGTAAAAATGTCTGGGTCTACGTCCCATGTTATGTAAGTCAATACGTTAAGTAAACTCATTATTGTCGTTTGGTGCTTTTATCGTTAGTCTCAGTTGTCAATAAACCATGCGCTACAACGTGAGTATTTGCGTTCGAGCGGGGCTTTCGAAGCAGCGTCCTGTCCCCGACAACGAACGCATTAAAGATACGAAAACGTTGGATTACGCGTCAACCCCGCTTGACGCAAATACATTGTTGGCAGCTGGGCCATTTACTCCTCACTTATTGCTTTGGCTGACCTTAACGTAGTACTTATCTGTCGTGCCTCAGTTATAATGTCGGTAGGGTAATTGGATAACTCCAATAATTTAATTGCGTTTCTTGTTCTCAACTGACCTAATTTAATTGTATGGTCAAAATGAAGTTCGTCATTTTCAACTGTCTCTGTAAAGTGGTATAAATCATATTCTTTGTCAAGCATGTCAGCTAATTCAATGTCGTGAGTTGACACAACAACGATATTGTCCTTACGATTCAAATAGGAGAGTATTGCTTTTGCGGCTGAAATCCTCTCAATTGTGTTGGTACCTTTAAATATTTCATCTAATATGAATAAATTTTGGTTTGGCTGCTCAACCTCTGCAATCAAGGAAGCCATAGTATTGACCTCCTGAAAATAATAGCTTTTACCCTCAAAAAGGTTGTCATCTATGCGGATGGATGAGAATTGTTTTAGAATAGGTGAAGTATATTCGTCTGCAAAGGCGGTATAAATTGTTTGTGCTAATATTGAATTTATAGCAAGGGTTCTGAGAAAAGTCGATTTACCAGACATATTCGAACCTGTAATCAAGATGCTTTTATTACTTATTGAAAGACTGTTTTTTACGCAATCCCTAATCAAAGGATGATAAATATCTTTCACTACAATTTCTTTTCTAGCCGGAACAAAAGTGGGCTTACATGTTTTCAATTTACCTGCTCTGAGTGAAACTACAGAAATAGAAGCGTCCACTTTACCAACATGGTCAAATAAAGTGATTATGAAAGATCGTTTGTCCTTTAACTCCTTCATAACTTTAAAAATCATAAAGAATTCAATTAGAAAAATCACCTTAATAATATCGAAGAAGTATTGACTTAGGTCGGTCCCGAATCCCCCTGGGCTAAACCTGATCAATCGCGCACTCCTCTGAAATGATTTCATGTTTGATATACTATCTTCAACTGTTTTGTCGTAAAGCAAACCGCCCTTTTTAATTAATTCTTTGGATACATTTATGAGCAAGTTCAATTGAGGAACAGATAATGTGAATTGTTTTGTGATTTCCTTATTATAGATATGCACAAACATATTTATTGTAATAGGGAATATAAGAACAATTAAAAGTCCTATAAATTTGAACGACAGGATAATTAGGCAAGAAATAAAAACAACATTAAGGACAACTAGTTTAAACCATTTTGGTTTCGGTAAAAAGCCACCCTTTAATAGTGATGAAATATAGTACGCATCATAGTCACTTAACTTGAGAAGTTCCAACTGAATCTCCTCACGCAGAATTCTATCCCTTGTAAATAATTCAATAAAGTTTTCCGACTTGTCAGTAATGCTATTTGTTGGTTCAATTACTTTCTTAAATAGAAATTGTTGTCCTACTCTGCTTGTCGTTCTGTCGATAAACATAAAGACGCGGTGAAAGTCGATGTCTTCAATGGTTTGGTCCGTCAGTCTGTGGAAACTCTCATTTATCGCGTTTGCATACTTTCGTATAGTTGCAAAGTGAAATTCATAATTTCGTGATTTAGGTTTACCCCACTCTAAACGAATTGTCTCAATCTCACTTTTTGATTTTGTTTTTTTTAAGTACTGAATAACAATAAATACCAATATGACAATTAATGATCCTATGATAAGGTATTCCATCTTGTTGAGGTCGACCGATTAACTTGTTTGTCCTATCACCTTAATTTGTAACTACTCTGTCCTAATGGCCTTGCTGCCAACGTTTGGCTTGTGGCAGGCGGGCAAATAAAAACCTTCGTCCTGTCCAACGTGATAAAGATAAATAAAGGGCTACACACTTCAATGACGCACAGTCCCGCCCGCTTGCCACAAGCTTTTGTTAGCAACATGTGCCCTTCTTCCCTCAACTTTTAAGTCAGTCGTTAGTATGTCGTCATGGTGTCGCGTATTAGAATTGATTGTCACGGTACATGGTTGTCCGTTTTTTATTCATTTGTTCTTTGTCACCGAAACTTTGTTGTGAAATTGTACGAGCGCGGGGGGCAACCTTGGCGAATCTTTTAGTTTACTCTTACTAATCTGTCCAGTATTGGTGCGGGGGTGCGGCACTCTTGGCAAAGGCTTTGGATTGTGCGGTTGCAGGTGTGGCCTTTGGCAAGTGTGCTGCTTGGGTCGGCCTCACTGTCGGGTTAGATATGCCCAAATCTGCTCAAATTCGAGGATTGGTCGCAAGAATTGAAGTCACAGGTGCAAGAATTCTAAATTCGGAAGCGAGAATACTACTCGCGGATGCTCCATGTCTCCGCGCGGTCGCAAGAATTCTCCGCATGGACGCGAGTTTTGAAGTCGCGGGAGCAAGAATACTACTCGCAGGTGCGAGAATTCTACTCGCGGAAGCTCCAATTCTAAAGCAGGTCAGGAGATTTCTAAATCATCCTGCCTACTTTATGAATCAGGGTGCTTACTTCTTACTCAGCGGTCGATCTTGTGAACTTTAGTCCGCTTACTTGCTTGTATTGGGGGCTAGATGCGCCAAAAAGGGACTTTACATACTGTTTTACGTCCTGCGCTACGTCCAAAATGCCTGTCGTTTCCCCGTAAAGGGCTTTGTCTCTCGCAATACGGGCGTTGCTTAACGCGGTGGTCGCGGAAATTACGGCTGTGTTCTTTGCTCTCAGGTCTGTCAGCAAGGTGTTAAGTGTTGCCACTTTCAATTCATTCTCGTTGGGAAGATATTTTGGCTCGGCTGTCAATGTTGCTATCAGTTGCGCGAAGTGATCTATCAACTTGTCGTAACTCTGTTGAGAAGTAGATGCCGTTTTTACGGGTTCCGCTCCGGCAGCCAACGCTTTTGCATCTGGTTTTTCAACGGCCTTTGCTCTTTTGCCTTGAATCTTGTTGTTCGTTGACTTCACATCGTCCACGGTTTGCGCTGTGGCTTCAGTTGCTGCCAAGCCATTTACGATTTTAGTCGCTAATGATTTGAGTGGTTTGAAAGACAACTCTCGTGCATTGGTTGCATTGTCGTAGGCTGTCTTCGCTACTTTTACTGCTTGCAGTGCTGCAATTGCCCCTGTGTTTTGGGTGGTCAAAGCTGGCAGTTTTAATGCCGCTTTGCTCGGATTGTACGTTGCTCCATAGCCTGTACAAAAGCTAATGAGATCCTCGAAGGTCGCTACATTTTTAGCGTGACCTGTTTCTGTAGTAGATGCCATAAATACTTCGTTTGTTGGATTGTCTTCTATTATAGTTACATCGTTTATAGAGTTTAATCAAAGCTGAAAAGAAGTCCAATTCTCGCCAAGTCAAATTTGTCATTAAGTTTCAGCCATCTGTCCCTTTGATGAAAAGTCCATTTTTCTGGTTCAGCCCTGTAGGACTCCTTTATTTTATCGAGTGTCTCGTGAGCTTTCAATTTTTCATTTTGATATTTCTGATAAGTTGGGGCATCTTTCTGCCCACGGTTAAATGCTTGATGCAATTGAGCGTAAGAAGATGCATGTTTTTCAAACACATCAATCAATCCGTCAATTTTTTTCTTGTTGTTGATAACTGTTGTCATGGTTGGCTGAATATTTCCTTCTAAACATTTCTCCATCTCAGCTGGAGTAATTCTTATTCTTTCACTATTGCAGATTGCATAAATCCCATCACTGCCAGCTTCAAGAGATGTGATCTTATAAACTTTAGAGTTAACGGTGAACGATTTGCTGGTAAGTTTTTCCGATAATTTTGAATAGTGACTTTCTAGAATATAGGATCTATACTCGTTCCATTTGAGACCAGTTAAGTAAGTGTAAACCGTGTCGTTAAGTTGAACCAGTTTACCATAGTCATTGTAGCTGCAATCAAAGCTAATAATAGTCCTATTTCCTTTTATTTGCTTCTCGGTCAGTTGTTTCAATCCTGTAATTTCATAAATGCCATCAGCGAGATATGCTTCATAGCCATTGTCACCGAATTCATTAAATAAGCTAAGCAAAACCGAATCTCCATTTTGTTTATATTCATATACCTCCTCGATGCGAAATTTTCGCAGTTGATTGTCAGAATATCCTTTTGGATTCATAACCATAATTTTCTTTTTTAAAATTTCCTTTTCCAAATTGCAAGGTTCAGTATTCTCAATTATCGCACTTAGCTTTAACTCTTGATTGTAAGCAGTAGTAGATAGTAAGATGGAGATGAGCGTTAAAATCATTTTCATTTTAGAAATTATTTATTGTTGGTTAGTTCGATAATAATTTGTTTGGCGCTAAGTGGTCTCTTTGGAAACCTCTTACACTTCCATAATTTATTTCTCATATCTCCCTTTAAATGGGGAATTGATATTATTTTGTATCCACGAAATTCACCTGATAGTATTTTCCAATTAGATTCTTCAATTAAGTCGGTCTTTGAATAGATAGCACCTAACTCCTTATTAAAGAAGCTTCTTGCGGGTTCACCATGGAGGATTATGAATTTCGGATTCACAATATCTATTTCTTCAAGTAAAAACCTCTTGGCTATATTGGTTCTGAACTTTGACCAGTCCTTGTTGTTTATCGAAAGTTTATTCAATATGCTTGGAACCTGACCGCAGTTCTTAGGAACAAGATGGCATAAATCAGTTATGTAGCATTTGGAGAGAAATTCGGTAATGGTTGGAACTGAAATGTCAGAAACAAAGATGTTAGTGAGGTAATGCCAAATATCATTTTCCCTATCGTAGTGGAATTTCGCTATCTCCTGCAAAGTTCTTCCAGTTCTATTGCCAAAATCATAAACGAGTTGAAAGTTTGTATTCAAATGTGGCTCTGATCCTATGAAGAGATAGTCTTTGTTCCTATCGAACTTATCAATCCAACTGGAAAAATCCATTCCCCATTCAACAGAGTCATTCAAAAAATTTGATGGTACTAATTCGCCCAATTGCAGCAGATGATTTCTGACGTGAATCTGATCGTTTGAATCTTGGCTGTAGTTATCCCAGATCACTTCATTCTCGGGTGACAATATCCTTTCAGTGATGTATTTTCCGTACTTTTTGTAGAAAAATTCTCTAATCATATTAACTGACTAAAGCGTTCTAACCAGTGAACCGCTTTCTTTGCGAAGTTCAAGTTTACCGTTATTCAGATTTACAAGTATATCCTCTCCACTAAACTTTGCGCTTTTTGCGTTGGAACTTATTATAGTTCTAATCAAAGAGCCGCTTTCTTTTCGAAGTTCAACCTTGCCATTTGCTTTTGTTACTAAAATTAGTGATCCACTACTATTAATATCAGCATCAATCGCACCGCTACTTTCGATTACTCTGATGAGTGAACCCGAGTCTCTTCTTAGTTCGACTTTTCCGTTCGTTATCTTTACAATATTCATATTATTGTTACGAGTTTTTTTACGCAATGTAAATCTTGAAATGATTATCTGGGGTTTCACATTTTGTTCATTATTGTTCAATTCTCTATAAATAGCTATTTTGGCCGTTGCCAAGGATTTAGATGAACAAAGAGAATAGCATACATTATTTAGAACGACTGTTTGAAGAGGTTCAGAATGTATTTCGTTGTAAAATTTTGACTGCGGCCAATTGCGACCTATTATCAAAGGAGATACAAGTTAAAACCTCTCATTACATAAGCTCCCAAACGATCAGAAGATTGTTTGGTCTGGTGAAAACAAATACTTTTCCATCGTTATTTACATTGAATGCGCTAAGCCTCTACTGTGGCTATCAGGACTGGGGAGAATTTTGCCTGGAGAAAATTGAGATTGAAAAATCCTATGTTCAAAATGAATCAATCTCAAAATGGATAGTTGATTTCTATAGAGCACCCTTGCCCAATTTATGGCCGAGTCCAGATTATTACATTGCATGTAAGAATGTTGCTCAACGAATCGTAATGAATGAATCGCTGTTTGAGACTTTGCCTTCGCAATTGGCAACACTACCATCGGGACAAATTTTGTTCTTTGAGTGCTTTCCTTACATTGATGGTTTATGTAGAGGTTACCAGAGACATTTACAAGTTTATTTGCAGAATAAGGCAAATGATTGGGAATCTGCAATTTTTGCTAATTGTCTTTTATTTTTAGGCTCATTTCTGGCAAGGAACAACGAGAGAACAAAGCAATACTTTGCGATTATTAATTCGCTTGCTTGTCCATTGCCAGGACAGGTGCATTGCATTCCAACAGCAAGATACTTGGGCACCCAAATAGTGTACAATCAACTTATAGGCAACCAAGCGGAAACAACTTTCTGGATTGGAAAAGCAATAAATGATTACGCCCCTGTCTATAAAAATCAGGAGCTAGGGTTCTGCAATTTCTTTTTTATTCTAGGTGAATATCTTTTTTTGGGCGGGTATTATACAGAATGTCTTGACATTCTGAAATATCAGGATCGCTACAGGTGGAACGACTATTTTATCAATAACCCTTTTGACCTAGGTTATTATGAGGTAATGAAGCTTATGCTGGCCGTATCAAATATCAAGATTGGTAATACTTCTGTCGGTAAGCAGTTAATGAAAGAAGTGAGCACTGGAAATTTCACTTTTACAAAAAGGGAATTATACACTCTTTGCTTTTTGCGAGAGCAGCTTCGTCAATGCGGGGCTAACGTAAATGTAAAACGCAGAAAAATAGAAAATCAAATTCAAGAGTTGGTTAAGCGCACAGGTTTTATCCATTTCGCAGTCGTTGTAAGATAGTATAATCATCATATCATGGCTTTATTTTATCAGCTTGCTTCGATGATTTGCTTTGGGGTTACGAATTGTTTGTGGAAACCGCCTTTGGCTACTTTACCAGTATCTGTTCTAATTCTCGTACGAACTATTCTAACTTCTTTTTTATTCATGCTGCTGATTCTTTTGAATTTGTATTTTAAATTCGATTGGCTGAGTTCATCGTATAAACCATTGAATGAAATCGGTTTAATTGATATTCTTATTACAGTATCTATTTGTTCGATTAACTACTGGGGTTTGTTCTTTTATAACAAATCCCTCAGCTATACAAGAACAGGAATTACAATTGTTATTTCATGTGTTGGAGTTGTTGTCTCAATACTTTTCTCAATTTTGCTATATGGCGAAGAGATAACTCTTACTCAGGCTGTAACAATGATTCTCTTTATTGTGGGGCTTTGGTTTTTGGAAAACCTGAATTCTTCTTTTTTAAAATTGAAATTGACAAAGGGTGTGGTATATGCATTACTTTCATTGTTGTTTTGGGCCACATGGCCATTATACCGAATTGCCTTTGAAAAAGTTGGCGTCCTATGGTTCTCCTTGATTTTGGAATGCACTGTTCTAACACTCACTTTTTTGATCCTATGCTTTTCGGAGGACTTTACGCAGTTACCAAGTTATAAAATGGCGGTTTGGCAAAACGCAAAATGGATTGTTCCATTGGGCTTGCTAGGTTTTGGAGGAGTATTATTTACTAATCTTGCTATCTCAGGACAAAAAATTTCTAGCTATGCTATATTCGGATTGATACAACCTTTGATTTCGTTATTCTTTGCGGCTATTTTTTTGAATGAGAGATTAACAAAATTACAGTACGTAGGTGTTGCTATAATTCTTATTGTTCTGTTGTTAAACTGAAAACATAAATCTCAATGGTTGGTCTTGGATGGGTTTGGCTCTTGTCATTGCTTTGGAGTCGCGGTGGCACGTGGGGCAATGGCAAGTGCCAAAAGCGTGGGCGAGGATCTTTTTAGGTTGCCGTGCGGTGGGAATTGTTAGACGAGTCTTTGTTCGTCAGCCGAGTCCAGTCCCAGTTCTTTTTGTTTTCTTTTAAAGTCCCCGTTGTCTAAGGATACGTTAAGTTGTCCCAGTGGAGATACTTAATAGGTGGGGATGTCAAACGTTATTTTATTGTCGTGGAGAATTTGTCGGGTTACACGGAAGGGCATTGTTGCTAACGTTTGTGTTTCTTCAGTGGTGCGCTGCCGAAGCCGCGTCCTGTCCCCGACACCAAACGGAATAAAGATACGAAAACGTTGGATTACGCGTCAACCCCGCTTGACGCAAATACAGTGTTGGTAGTGTAGGGCCCTTTTCCACACTTCATTCGTAGCCTTGCCACCAGTCACCCGTTAATGTTACACGTCTCTTTATTATCAGTCGTGCGGTGGGGCATTTTTCAATTGCTACTTTGTCCACTTATACGAAACTGAGCACACTTATTGACTGGCTTTGGCTGTGGGTGGAATGTGCGGCAAGGCAATGTGTGTGCGAATTTCCTAACATCACATTCCAATTTCTTTTCTCATTAATCTCTTTATTTCAGAGTATAGAAAAATTAGACGTTCTTGGTCTTCTTTTGAAATCAATGATTGAAGTTGTTCTTGTGCTGTTGGATCAAACATATTAATGGTTGATAGCATATTGGTATAGCTATCGGATATTCTTTTATTTAAGTCTCTATACTCCTCAACTAGTGAAAGCATCTGTTTGCTGCATACTAAAGTCAACTGGTTAATCTCATTTGAATATATTAACCAGCCACGCATACTTTCATTCGTAAAATATGAAAGCTTATTACCCATTTCAATTAAAGTTCCATTGCTATTCTCAGGGTCGTGCAATATTGCTGCCGTAGTCTCCGCAGACACTTTCATTATTTCTCCAAAATTTAGTCTTGATGAATAATGAGCCTCATCCATTTTGTTTAAAAAGTTCTTATAAGTATCTAGTCTCATTGTTTTAAGATTGTCTTTCTTTTGATAGTATCTATTTACGAAAAACCATATAACAACACCAATCCCTGAAATTAGTAGAGCTAAATCAATTGGCTTAAATTCTATTATCTCTTTCCACCATCCCATATTTATAAAGTATCGATTTTGTTGCAAATCATATTAATATGGTCAAGACCGTAAAGAAGTTTACCTTCATCAATGGTCATCCATTGAAATAATTGTAGCAATAGGGTGTAATGCTGACGTGCGTAGGTAGTGCTTTTCACGGGTTGTCCCGAAATAAAGCATATTGGCTCATGATGAGCTATCCTATTTCTTATATTATTCACTTTAGAAAGTTGATTAAATACAAAGGATGCGTTGTACTGCATGCCTGGTGTACTTTGTGGTTTAGCAGGAAAAATTGCTAGTAATGATTGGCCTGCTAAGAGAAATTGGTGCGGAGCAAACATATAGCGCCAGAAACCAAAGCCTAATTCCGCTACCAACTTATTATGCGTGTAATTCGCGTTTAACTTCTGAACGGCTTCATTAATATTGTCAGCTGTCAGCCTGCATCTCTGATTATCGAACATTCCGCCAGTTGATGCGGCTTGCCGTAACCAATTGTTACCATGAATGGTTAGATAGTGTTGGTCAATTGAATTTCTTAACGCTATTTCAAAGCAACTGATGATTGTAAACAGTTCCTGTGAAAGCTGTAGATTTTTGCGGTATAATGTCATTGCCCGTTTTGAGTTGTTATTACAAGCAACTAAATAACGCCCCATCCGGGTAGTAGACATGATATTTTCGAATTCGCTATACTTCACTTTTCTGAAACTTTTTTGAATTTTATACGATTATAGTAATATATTTGCAACATCTTATTCCCGGTAGTCCCTGAAGCAATTCAAACTATCGGGTTTCGTTTTTATAAGGGGGTCTAATTCCTTAAAATTCTCGATTTTCGGCCATATTTCCCCATTTTTTAGCCCTTTAAATGTGATTGAGGATTTGGCTCTCGCCATAGCTTTGGTGTCGCGGTGGGTTTGTGCGGCTATGACATGTGCCAAATGCGTGGGCAAGTCGAAGCACAATCTTCTTAAAAATGCGAAGGGTCGGCTGTACTATTTTTTAGTCTGTCCCACGCTTTTGCTTGTTTAAAGTCTAAGTTGTCCCGAAGCCGTTCACTCGTTGACCCGTCCTGAAAAAAGTTTACACATTTTGGTTAAGAATCCTGATTCAAATTTACACTTTTTAGTTAGTCCTGAAATCGCTTTACATTTGATTACCGGAAGAAGCGGAAGCGTCCGTTATTAGTCCCGATGGCTATCGGGATTGGTAACGGATTTCATTCATTGCTTTTTCTGAGGTATGCCTCCAAAAACCTAAACCATTAAGACCTCCTTTCCTTTATTCTTCTGCCAATAGTTGGTCCACCGCTTCTTGATTGTACCGCTTAACTGATGGGCTTGAACTGGTGTAAGATTATCAATACTTCCATGCGGACGTAGATGATTATAGGTGCTGCACGCAATTGCCACCTCTCTTTGAGCCGTTTCAAAACCGCAGAATACTTCTTCCAGCAGTTCTTGTTTCAGGATTCCGTTCACTCTTTCGGCTAACGCATTTTCTAAAGGATCGCCTTTCTCAGTCATACTGATTCTAACTTCATGATGTTCCAGTAACTTCACATACTCATCGCAGCAATACTGAACCCCCCTGTCACTGTGATGGATTAGTCCATCCCGCACAGGGTTTGAAGACAATGCCATTTTTAGTGCAGCCAATGGTCCTCTTGCTGATAAGTCTTTGCTCAAGTAGAAGCCTACAATTTTTCTGCTGTATGCATCGGTGATTAAGGATAAGTATGCAAATCCCTCATTCAAGTGAATATAGGTTATGTCACTGACCCAAAGCTGGTTGGGGGCAACCGGAATAAAATCCCGAACAATGTTGGGATACTTTTTAAAGCGGTGTTTCGATAGCGTAGTCACAGGGCCTCTACGTTTTCGTTTGGTCACCAACAGGCCTCTGTCGGCCAGCAAATCAAACAGCGCGTCACGTCCGATTTTAAAATGATGATTGACCAAAAAGTCTTGCATCTGATCTAGTAATTTTCGGGTACCTATACGCTTGAGTTTTTTCCTATAGCGTAATACCTCTTCGATTATCACATCGGCTTCGTAAGCCTTCTGGTGAATGTAATCTATGCCTTGATAGTAGGACTGCCTACTATAACCAAGCAGCAAACAAAGCTCGTTGATACAACGGGGCGTACTTTGTTCCACCTGCTCTACTGCTTGGTGCCAGACTTTTTTCGGATGTCGATTTTAAGTTGA
>VYLR01000209.1_pt1 | contig 12805 bp, 12 predicted proteins | sample 5114291 | NCBI WGS metagenome assembly VYLR01 (sample SAMN12291774, study PRJNA351875) | freshwater metagenome | isolation source: freshwater lake | place: USA: Michigan, Lansing Lake | collected 2013-08-14
ATTTTAAAAATTTTTCAGATATTTGTTCTGAGAAATTGACTGAAAACCTTGCCAGATAAGGATTTGATTGAATGACATTTGCGAGAATGAAACGACCCTAGGGCAAGGGGGGGTTGCCTCTTGCCTATCCTGATATGTAGCCTATACTCAACGGATTTAGTATAACAACTCCTACGCTGGCAAGCCAGTGCGGTCTTGGTGGCTCCCCAAGTGGCGATTGTACATACCGGCTGCCTTGAGCGAGGAAACTCGGCGGAACCAAAGAATCCCGAAGCGCTTAGTGCCATAGGAGTGTCAATTAGGGTATTCTATGAGGGGGAGCAGCAAAATCCTGCCTCGAAGATGGTTGAAAAAATCCGTAAAAAATAGTTACGGTCTTGTATAATCCGCTAAAATCCAGAGAAATAGCTTTTGCCATGGCGACTACAGAAGCATTGAACCCCAGTCAATTCTCACTCTTAACCAACCTCAGCACTGCTCGTTCAAGTTCACCCAACTCACAAGAAGAAATGGACAAAGTTATCATTCTCGTTAATGCCGAAGCTCAAGCCAGTGGTCAGATGTCTCGGCTATCGCCCGTTACCGAAAAGATGGTGATTGCCTTAAAAAATGCGGTTCCTAAATCCGTGGCGGTGGAGGTGACGGGGACGGCTTCTTTGTGGTCAAAAATGGAGTCGGGTAAAACCAGCCAAAATAATTTAATCTGGTGTCCCTTAACAATTCAATTACCCAATTGGGTGAATTTTCCGGGTAAAAAAGTTTATCAAGCTTGTCGGGATATCGAGGAAAGACGCGCTTGGGTTGCCCATACCCTGCACTATAAAACCAGTCAGGGAGATTCTTCTTTTGGGGATCTTTGGTTGCCGATCACGGTGACATCTAAGGGTTTAGAATACGGTGAGGTGATCGGGGAGGGCATGATCCCCAACGCCTACAGTCAACCGATTAGTCTAGAAAGAGAGAGTCTTAAGTCTTTATATCGGCTGGCATCGCAATTAATGGATAATTTACAGGCTCCTGCTTCTGTTTACTTGCTACAGTTTCGTCTGTCTCATCGAGAAGTGGTTTTTGATCGTCTCTGGCCTTTTCCCGCCGCACCTGCGATCGCTTCCCTGCGCAGTCAACAGACGGATCTCTATGCAGCCTACTGGAATTGTTTACGTCGGCAAGCAACGCTCGATCATTCCCTGGCAATTTAATCCCATAGCCGAGAAAAACTGTCTAACTTTGCCCACAACAGCGATCGATCCCTAAACTATCTAAAATTAAATCACTGACGGCGTTAGCGATGGCAAATTCACTATAAAAACTTTCGCGAAAGTCAAAAGCTTGCATCTCGGTAACGATCGCAATTACCAAGCTACCGAGATCGTTTTCCCCTTCCAAACGCTGACGCAGAAAAATTTGACTAGCGCGTTCAGCGATAGTTTCATTAATAGCTTCGGGAATAAATTCTGCATCTAACCAACGATGCAAAGCGGTGCGCAGCCAAGTTTGTTCCTGTTGGGGATTTTCGATCGGTGGTAAAGTAATGGGCGGAATTGGTGCGGGATGATCAGGCATAATTAGAGAATGATCAGGCTACGAGACTGAATTCTTGGGGGGAGTCGTGGATATCGCCTCTATTATACAAGGATACGCACGCGGTTACTTTCTCATGGCCGATGAGGGAGGGCGATTGGGTTGGTATTCTAGTAAAAATCGCGCTCTTATCCCTCTTGATCGGCGTTTTAGCTATCCCAAGTCCCTAAAACGAGTTTTGAATCAAAATCGCTTTAGCGTGGCTATTAACCGCGATTTTGCTGGGGTTTGTGCCGGTTGTGCCGATCGCTCGCTGACTTGGATTTCCCCGGAGTTAATCCAAATCTATCAGCAATTACACCAGTCCGGTTGGGCCCACAGTTTCGAGACTTGGCAAGGGGATCAATTAGCGGGAGGGATTTTAGGTTTAGCAATTCGCGGGGTTTTTATCGGAGAATCGATGTTTTATAAAATTCCCGATGGTTCTAAGATAGCCATGGTCAAGTTAGTTGAACACCTCAGAGAACGGGATTTCTGTCTATTTGATGCCCAAATGCAAAATCCCCATCTGGCTAGATTTGGGGCCTATACTATCTCCGAAAAAGAATATCATGCCCTACTGGAAAGCGCTCTGCTCAAGCATTGCCGTTTTGTTTAAGTAGGGGTGGGGTTTTACCCATTTTCAGGTGTACCTAAATTTTCCCCCCGATCACTCCAATGACCGGCACTTTTTGGAAATCAAAAAAGTCTAAAAGTCTTATTCAACAAAGTTTTTAGATTTATTCGGCCAACCCTATTTATGTACTACTAGGGCGCAGAATCTGCACCCTAGATACCTTATTATCTTAGCGGGTTAAGGCCGCGCCTCTTTCGTACAAAGTGCGGGCATAATCGGTCCAAGTACCCTGGCCCCAATAACGGAAACAACTGGTTTGCACGAGCAAATTATAAAGCAGTGCCTCCAGATAATCCGGCCGTCGGGTGAAGCTAGGATCCGCCTGTACTAAAGGATCATATTTCTCGTGGAATTGAGCGCTTAATTGGTTCATCGGTTCGAGGACATTTTCGTAACCGCGCACCCAACTGAGATCATTTGTCCAAGATGCCCCATCCATGCTAAAACGGTGGTCGGTCTGTTTTAACTCAGCGATCGCCTGTTCCACTGCTTCCGGGGTAGCGGCATCCGGATTAACTCGCTGCCAGATTTTATGCTGGTGTACGGCTTGAATTGGGGGATAATCTTCTGGATTAACACCAGCAGCCTCGATTAACTCCAGATATTCCGTACCGTTAAATCCTGCCACACTGGAACCCCCCTGCATTTCCCGCCAAGGATTGGGAAAATCGCGAGGAAATTCATTCATCATCACGCCACCATTTTCACCGTCGGCAATCTGGGAACCTAGGGAAGGAACCCAAACGCCGCCGATTTGCTGTTTACCGCGGCATTTGGCCTCGTGGTAGGGTTGCATTTGGGCGACTAATTTGGTGTCGGAACCCTGGGTTTTAATCAAAGCAGTAATCGCAATCACTTCACCCCGAGAATTGCGCGCCACCAGGCGATTAGGAATATATTTTTGTTCCTGACTCAATCCGGAACCGTCGAGATTTTCTACCGAGTGTTCCTGTACCAATAACCAACGATAGCCGCATTCTTTCAGAGCTTTAATATACTCGTAGAGGGTATCGGGATGGTTAGGAAGGTGCATTTCCGGGGGAGAGAACCCTTTGACTCGTTTCAGAGCATCCGGGCCAAAAATCGAGGCAAAATAGGTTTGCCATGCTTGCATCTGTAATTTTAGATCGGGAATCGGTGTGGAAGGAGCCACCGCATGACTCCACATTGTCCCCAACCATTCCACATAGGGTTGATATTGACTGTTACAGGTGATTAATTTGAGTTTATCGAGGATATCCTGCCGTCCCATCTGTACCAAACCCCAGAGGAGATTGCCGGAATAATCGAGCATAATCCGGGGATTACAGCCTTCCGCCACCAATTCCGGGATAAAATCGCCCATGCGACTGTAACACCAGGCAAAAACGCTGGCATTATGGTTATCGCCATCCCCTTGATGCTCGAACATATGCTGGAGATTGCAGATTAATTCCCCGTTAACACCCGCGGGGATGGTGGGTTGGTGCATATGCAAGGCACAGGCAAAACCAGCGTTAATATTGTCTAATTTGAGATTTGTTGTCGGTAAAAAGATCGGATCATCGTGATTGACAATCGCCGCAATTTCCTGTTCCCAACCGCAAATAGTCGGTAGTCCGGGGCGGATTTCCGTGATAGCGTTCGATTTCGATGATACGGGTGTAGCGATCATAATTTTTCAGGCGAATAGATTGAGATAGTTTGTCCCCACTCTCCCAGGGACAACTTTTTTTACTGGCAACAGGTCACTCTTGACTGTTCACCGTTAACTGAGTTAAGAGCGCGAACTTTATCCTATCCCATTTATACTGAGAGTACCCCCCTTCCAGACACAAGCCTTCGTAACTCGTTAAAAATCAAGATGATTCTTTACTGAACTTAACCGATCCTCGCACTATGATCCAAACAACTAAGTAAGCGGTTCTAATTAAATAGAAGATAGATTTTGCCTTTGATCCCCCCTGCCCCCCTTGATAAGGGGGGTGCCGATAGGCGGGGGGAGCCCCTCTTGATCCCCCCCTTGATAAGGGAGGGAATCTGACAATTTTTAACACCTACCTACTCATCAGCCCTTTTACCTGTAAATTTTAACCATGTTCTCGGCGACTACCGAAATTCTTGTTATTCTCTTCCTCATCCTCCTCAATGGAGTCTTTGCTCTCTCGGAAATTGCCATTGTCTCGGCCCGCAAAATCCGTTTGGAACAATTAGCCAGAGATGATCGACGGGCGGCGGTGGCCTTAAAATTGGCCAATGATCCCAATCAAATTTTATCGACGGTGCAGATTGGCATTACCCTAGTGGGTATCTTTGCCGGGGCCTACGGAGGAGCTAATTTATCGGTCAGTGTAGCGCAATTATTGGCGCAAGTTCCTGTTTTAGCCCCCTATAGTCAAGCTTTGGGATTAGGATTAGTGGTGTTAATTATTACCTATCTATCCCTAGTGGTGGGGGAATTAGTGCCGAAACGGTTAGGTTTAAGTAATCCTGAAAAAATCGCTATCCTCGTTGCTGATCCTCTCGATAAGCTATCGAAAATTGTTTCGCCCATTGTCCATCTTTTGAGTCAATCGACTAATCTGATTCTCGGTTTGTTGGGGATTAATACGAATAACAATGATTCCCCAATTACGGAAGAAGAATTGAAAATTATGCTTAAACAGGGAACCGCAGCGGGAACCTTTGAGGAAGCAGAACAGGATATGGTGGAAAGGGTGTTAGGATTGGGCGATCGCCGAGTAAGCCAGATTATGACCACGCGCCCAGATATTATTTGGCTAGATTTGGAAGATAGTGCCGAAATTAACCGCCTGAAGCTAATTGAGAGCAATCATAACCGTTTTCCTGTGTGTCAGGGCAGTTTAGATGAGGTTTTGGGGGTAATCGAAGTCACAGACTTATTGGCAGATTGTTTAACCGGTGAAAGTTTCGACCTGACGAAGGATTTACAACAGCCGCTTTTTGTGCCGGAAAGCACTAGGGGTTTAAAGGTGTTAGAATTGGTGCAGCAAAGTGGTCATCATATTGCCTTGGTAGTGGATGAGTACGGGGTAATTCAAGGATTGGTGACGCGCAAGGATATTTTAGAGGCAATTGTCGGCGATTTACCCCAATTAGATAATATTGAAGATGCTCAGATCGTGCAGCGGGAAGATGGTTCTTGGTTGATCGATGGTACAGTGGCGATCGAAGATTTTAAAGAATTATTTGAAATCAGTGAATTACCGGGGGAAAAACAGGGCAATTATCACACTTTAGGGGGTTTTATTATTACCCATCTTGGTAGGATTCCGGGTGCTGCCGATCATTTTGAATGGCAAAGGTTGCGCTTGGAAGTGGTGGATATGGACGGTAATCGCGTCGATAAGGTGTTAGTCACGCTCTTGTTGGATGATTTGTAAGTAATTGTTAGTAAATATCTAGATTTTTTCAAGCTTGTGAAGACCGATACAATTTTTTATCAACTATTGCAAACTTTTCCGGGGTTAATTTTTGAATTACTGGGAGAATCAACCCAGAAAGCTGAAAATTATCAATTCTCCTCCCGAGAAATCAAAGAATTAGCGCGTCGTTTTGACGGTATTTTTTTACCGACCACAGCAGCACCGGAACTAATTATTTACTTTGTTGAAGTGCAATTTCAGGATAAAAGTGATTTTTATTGGCGATTTTTAACAGAAATTGTCATCTATCTCAATCAGTATAAACCCGTTCAGGATTGGATGGCTGTAGCTTTATTTGCCTCTAGGGATATCGACAATAATTTTCCCTATCAACTACGGGGATTTGAGATAACGGGACAGATCAGACGTATTTATTTAGATGAATTAATCGATAGTCCGGCTCCGTCTCTGGGTTTAGGAATTATTCAGTTAATTGTCGCTACACCCCAATTAGCACAGCAACGAGGAAAACCACTTTTAGAAAAAGCGATCGCTGAAATTGATGATCTAGTTTTCCAGCAAAAAGTTGTAGAATTAATTGAAAAAACCTTAGCCTATAAATTTACTAATCTTAGTCGCACGGAGTTAGAAGCTATGTTCGGATTAGATGATCTCAGACAAACTCGACTTTATCAAGAAGCTAAAGAAGAAGGTCGTGAAGAAGGTCGTGAAGAAGGTAAAACTGAAGCGATCGCTGGTTTACTAGCTTTAGGTTTAAGTATAGAACAGATTGCCACTGCTTTGCAATTAGAACTTACCAAAGTACAAGAGACGGCAGCCAAATTATCCCCCCCAAATTAGCAGGGTAAATTATCAAGTTTCTCCCTGATTTTAGCCTATTCATTCATATTGCGATAGGTAGCCACTGCCGAGGGAGAAATGCGATTGAGATAACGGAAAATCCAATATTTTAAGACTGTATCTAAGATAACGGGAAAAGTGGCGATAAAGAGAAAATTAAACTGGCGATTTTCCGGTAAACCGAAATGACGACTTAACCCTTCTAGGATCACTTCCCAACCGTGGGGAGAGTGGAAACCGACAAACATATCGGTAAAGAGAATAATTAAAAAAGCTTTAGCTGAATCGCTAAGATTATAGAGAATGCCATCCAGAAAAGACTTGACAATCTCGATTTCCCGACGACTAAAAGCGACAACAAAACCAAAGGCAATCAGGGAACAAATATCGGCGAAAATATTAGCGATCGCATTTAAACCTCGTTGGCGAAATTCTTCACTTAGTACCGCTGCTTTTTTGGTAATTTCTCCCTCGATTTCTTCGTTAGATAATTTGGGTGCTAAACCAATCATACCTCGAAAATGTAAAGCTTCCTCAAATCTTCTCAATTCCGAAAAAGCTTCTTCTTCTAAATCCTGATTGATAAAAATAAACTGTTCCTGTTGTTGGAAATATTTATTAACCAAGGGGGTAATCAGGAAAGTTTTGGTTAATTGCTGGGTCAATAAAGGAACAATAATTAACAGTAAAATAAACTTGAGAGAAATGGCTGTTTTATAACGAGAATTGCGAAATCTTTTTAAAACTGCCTCCTCCGATTCCCCCGCTTGGGGATCAATTTCCTGTTTAATGCGGTTAAAAGTATTGACAAAAGAACGGGGTAAAACTCCTGGTTTTTCCGTGGCTTTTTGCGATTTATTATTTTTGATTATTTCCTCATCCTCCAGACTAGCTGCTTGTAAAAAAGAGCGATTTCTGGAATTTTTATTTTTGGCTGTTTCCTGCTCAAAATTTCTTTTCTGGAGACTTTTGGGGACATCTTGCAGCTCTTCTTGCCAATAATTATCTTGATATTTTCCGATAATACTATCGATAAACTGAAGTTTTTTCAGACAAACATCTGTGGTGACAGTAATCACCCCATTATTAATTGTTGGTTGATTCGGACCGAAGGTATTAACGATCGAGCGACTAGCTTTAAACTCCGTCAATCTGACTTTAATTTTTTGCAGATAACCTTTAACTTCTGCGATAAAATAGGAATTAGTGCTGCTGCCATAATTCGACAACTCCGCTGCCACTTTTCGCCCTTGAAAATGCTTGTCTTCTATCTCCTTAATCTTCAAAGCTGCATGATAGGCCTCATCTAAAGAACGTTCAGGAGTTTGTAATAACCATTGATTAACACCTTGCAAAATCCGATTAAGATTCATAGGAAACAATTACTTCCACAAGGGAGAAAAGCTAGAGTACCGATCAGTTATCTTAACAAATACAATCGAGAAAAAACGATGTCAATCATACCAATTTGGATCGAAGGTGGCACGCGATCGGGCAAAACCACCGCTTTAGTCGGGGAATTTCGGCGCTGGCTGTCTCGCAATCGCTCAAAATCATCCCCCCTTCCTCGATCGATCTTAGTTTTCGCTGCCAACGATGATAATAAACGAGAATTAGCCGATCAATTAGCCCTTGCTGTTAGGGGTAGCTATCCGATTCTCTGCAAAACCCCTTTAGGTTTTCTCACCGATGAAGTCATCCTGTTTTGGCCGTTAATTTTCGAGTCTTTAGGGCTAAAAGCGCAATTTCCCCGCCGATTACGCCCAGAAACGGAGCAGGAACTCGCCACCCGTCTCTGGCAACCAGCAATCGCTGAATTCTTCCAGCTTACTAGCATAAATGAATATCGTTTCGTCCGTCAAGTTCTCGATTTGTTGCAATTAGCCGGCGCTAGTGGTGTTCCCGCAGAAAAGATACCCGAAAGATTAGCCGACGGATTATCAGAAACAGATCTAAAACGAGTTTTAGCGATTAATGAGCAGGAAACACCAGAAAAAGTGGGAGAATTAATCATTCAATGGCGTGATTGGTCTCTAGAACGTGGTTTATTAAGTTATGGTATCATCTACGAACTCTATTGGCGCTATTTATTCCCTGATAGTCGTTATCAACAGCAACTATTAAAACGCTTCCGGGGGGTTTTTGCGGACGATGTGGACGATTATCCGGCTATTGCCAAGGATTTACTCAGTTTTTTCCTCGATCATGATTGTTTTAGCGTTTTTACCTACAATCCCCAGGGAAAAATTCGCTTAGGATTAACTGCCGATCCCGATTATCTACAAAAATTAGCGGCACGCTGTCAAATTATGCCATTATCTACCACCGACGGGTTAGCTGCTCAGTTTAGCGAGACGGTTCTCTCCTTAATCAGCGACGGTAACTATCTTGGCAATCTTCCCGATCAATTCATCTCCCTGCAAACCACCTCTCGCGCTGAATTGTTACGGAAGACAGCCACAGCTATTATTCAAGCAGTCAAGCAAGGAGCAGTAAAACCCGAAGAAATCGCCGTTATTGCCCCCGGTTTAGACGAAATCGCCCGTTATAGCCTGATGGAAATTTTAACCGGTGCCGGGATACCCGTTCAACCCCTCAACGAACAACGACCCCTGATCAGTTGTCCTCTGATTCGGGCATTATTGACCCTTCTCGCCCTTGTTTATGAAAATTTGGGGCGTTTAGCCCCCCAAGAGGCCATAGCGGAAATGCTGGTGATTTTTAGCCGTTATCGCTGGGATGAAGAAGAGAATTTAATTCCCGATATCGATCCGGTTCGCGCTGGATTAATTGCCGATCATTGTTATCAACTGGATCTGGAAAATCCTCGTTTATTAGCGATCGAAACTTTTCCCCGTTGGGATCGCTTAGGACAAAAAGCTTGTACTGCCTACGAAAGAATTTGTCACTGGATCGAAGGGATGAAAAAACGGCAGCAAGAAGCCAAACTTTTCCCGATTTTTGTCTTAAATCAAGCGATCGAACAATTATTAAACGATGGGGAAAATTTGCCCTTCGATCACTTGGCAGCTTTGCGAGAATTAATGGAAACTGCCCAACATTTTTGGGAGATTGATCGCCGTTTGCGCGAGAGTGAACCCTCTTTTCAAAGTGCCAGCGAAACTATTAGTCAGTTTATCCAACTTTTGCGCCGTGGTACAATTACTGCTAATCCCTATCCTGTGCGACAATTTATTAAATCTTCCCCGGCAGTTACCCTAGGCAATATCTTTCAATACCGTTCTTTTCGTTCTAGTCATCGTTGGCATTTTTGGCTAGATTGTTCCTCCCCACTCTGGGAACAAGGAGGTGCTGCGACTCTTTTTGCTGCGCCAATTTTTTGGCGAGAAAGTCCCTATCAACGCTGGACAACAGCAGCAGAATTAGAGGAAAATCAGGCACGTTTACAGAGAGTTTTAAGGGATTTATTAGCAAGGGTAAGCGAAAAAGTTATCCTCTGTCACAGTGATTTAGGTGTATCGGGAACCGATCAAACTGGACAACTTTTATCTTTAGTACAAGGAGCAACAGAATATAATTATAGTGTTACTTGAATGATCAGGATTGAGATTTTAGCAAAAAGAAACGATAGGGAAAATGATATACTACTTCGCTTAAAACTTTAATAGACTTCTTGCCTAATTAATTTTTGATGGTTCAAAAACGGCAAAAATAAGAATTAAATGGCCTAAAATCTATCAAGAGACCATTTAGTTAATTATTATTCATTCTTAATTCTCCTGACTACGGATACTAAATCTGGTTATTAAAGACTGATTATTTATTCCCCCAACCCCCCTACCCCCCCGACATCGGGTGGCAAGGGGGGGCAAGGGGGGTGCCTGTGCTAATATGTAGCCTCTACTCAACGGATTTCCTATCACTACTGACTCCTAACCCTAACAACAATTTTTGATTTTTACAAGAGGTCTAATGTAGTTTTCGGTTTTTATGTTGAGGGAATTATCCAGCAGGATTCGGTGAAGTTAACTTTGTCCTATTACCTACCTTGGATAAATTCTTGCAATTGTTCATCCGCAAGAGTTTGGAAATTTCTTTCTTTGTCACCAAAAATTGCTCCGTCAAGTTTAAGCGGTGCCGAAGATTTGTGGCCTTTCGGGAATTGAACTTCTCTCCCGATATAGTCTTTGGCAAAAAGTCCTGACTGCACAATGGAATAAAAGAATTGCCCCTTGTAGTATTCTGTTGCCGTTCCGTATTGATTGTCAAACTCGTGTTTCGCTTCTGTAAAATTCATTTTTACCTGCTTCTATATGGGTAGATTTTTGCTGCCTAACGGTGAAGTTAGGCGACTGGCAGTTTCAACTACTTGCGACTTTTCCAGTACCCAGGTTAGGTGTGTGATAAGTTTAACTTGTATAAGAGCGATCAATCTTTGTGTCCTTTGTGTCTTTGTGGTTCGTTCCACTCGCTCGCCGGGAGGACTGTATCTTAGAATACATTTTACCCACCAAACCCAAGAGAGCCAATTTGGAATGTGGTCTTGCTCAATTGTGTAGAGAACACCATCTGGAAATTGGCGTGCCATACACCGTAGAGAGGTATTTTGAGCGGATCCAGGCAAGATCAGCCCCTCGCTGCCGAAAATTTTCACCTTTTGATGGTATAACTCGCCTGGAAAGTCAAGATCGGCTCTCAAAGGGTGGCTGTGTGGTTCCAGCTTCAGAACAAGCCAATGATTTCATTCAAAAGAATGCCCTGAGCAGTGGTGTCACCAACGCTGTCATCAATGGTGTGATTGGCTGGTTTATGTTTCGAGGAAAAGATACTCTACCGCTTACTGTGGATACCATATCAGGGCATGAGAAAACGGTTTTCTCGACGGGAGTGATGACCGCTTTTACGGTATCTATCATCTTAGGGACAATCGCCTTTTTTACTTTCCGCCAAAAAGCCAAAGATTTCCACGTCGCATCCCCAGAACTTTTAGAGCGTCCTTTTTTCTTTTTTGGAGTCAGGACGGTCCTGTTTTATGCTCTGTTTGTCTTTGGTACAGTGGCCTTGGCTGCTCTATTCTTGCAAAAGTTTGTGGGGACGATTCTGGTAACACCTGTTATCGGCGCAATTATCTTAGGGATTATCGCCGGGATAGCCTCTTGGTTTATTAATGCGGCGGTGATGAAAGCCATCGGGCGGCCTGAGTAGATTTTTGAGGTATAACCGAGTATCATTGAATATTATGGAGATTTTATGACCGTTTTGGACGCATTTAAGCTCGATGGACAAGTAGCGATTGTAACTGGGGCCGGTGCGGGCATTGGCCGAGGCATTGCCGAATTATTTGCCCAAGCAGGGGCAGCGGTGGTCGTCAGTGACCTCAAGGAAGACACCGCCGCTATTGTTGCTGATGGCATTAAGGAAAAGGGCGGCAGAGCGATCGCAGTTGCCTGTGATGTTACTAATGAACAGGCCCTAGAAAACTTGGTCAAGTCCACCCTGGATGCTTTTAGCAAAATCACCCTGCTGGTAAACAATGCCGGCGGTGGTGGGCCGAAACCCTTTGATATGCCCATGGATACTTTCATCTGGGCCTATAAAATCAATGTATTTTCGGCGTTTCATCTCTGTCAATTATGTGTCCCTTATATGGAAGCGGCGGGGGGAGGAGCAATTTTAAATATCTCCTCGATGTCGGCAGAGAACAAGAATATCAATATGGCCTCTTATAGCTCCTCTAAGGCCGCCGTTAGCCACCTCACCCGCAATATTGCTTTTGATCTCGGACCGAAAGGAATTCGGGTAAATGCGATCGCCCCTGGTGCGATCAAAACCGATGCCTTGGCGAAGGTGCTGACTCCGGATATTGAAAAAGTGATGCTCAAGCATACCCCCCTCGCCCGCTTAGGGGAACCCAGTGATATTGCCTACTCTGCCCTTTTCCTCTGTTCACCGGCGGCCAGTTGGGTGAGTGGGCAGATCCTCACCGTTAGCGGCGGCGGTGTTCAGGAATTGGACTAACAGTCTATTATCGATTCATTTAACCGTATTTAGCGACAAAAAGGAGAGAATATGAGCAATTTTGATGCTTTTGCTGATTTTCGCATGGATGGTCATGTGGCCATTGTCACCGGCGGGGCCCAAAATATTGGGGAAGCCATTGCGAAAACCTTTTCCGGCGCGGGAGCCAAGGTCATGATTGCCGACCTGGATGGAGAGAAGGCCCAAGCAACAGCCGAGGCTATTCAAGCTGTCACAGGGAATCAAGTTCTAGGGATCGGCTGCAACGTCACTGTTGAGGAAGATATTCAACCCACATTCCGCACCCTCAACTGTCACAGATCAAAAAAGCCATTAAAGTAGTACATACTAACTAAAATTAATTCAAAGGTTAAAAGGGTTAATGAGAATATATAGCATTAAA
>VYLR01000212.1_pt1 | contig 12521 bp, 12 predicted proteins | sample 5114291 | NCBI WGS metagenome assembly VYLR01 (sample SAMN12291774, study PRJNA351875) | freshwater metagenome | isolation source: freshwater lake | place: USA: Michigan, Lansing Lake | collected 2013-08-14
GAGCTGCGCCGGCTCGGTGCCCGCGTGGAAGAGGGGCCCGACTGGCTGGCCGTCACCGGGCCGACGACATGGCGCGTAGCTACCGTGCGGACCTACGATGACCACCGCATGGCCATGTGCTTGTCGCTGGCCGCGGCCGGCGGATCCGCTGTGACCATCGAGCACCCCGGCTGTGTCGCCAAGACCTTCCCGGACTATTTCACGCGCCTGGCGGCGCTACTGGGGCGCACCGCGGGTACGCCGTTATGACGCGCTGTCGCTTTGCCCTCGCGCTTGAATTGCGCCGGCGTGTCGGCGGTTCGCCCAGACTCGATGCGAGTGGGTTGCGCCGGCGTGTCGGGCCGGCCATCCGATGCGCCCGCTCGCGTCCCGTGTAGTCGTATGCCTGCTTCCTCCGAGCCTGCGCGGTAGCCCCGATGAATTCAACAGCTGCCGGAGCCTCAACTCCGACCGCCGCCGGCACCGTTGTTCCGGTCATCACCATCGACGGCCCGACCGCCTCGGGCAAGGGCACGGTGGCCGAGCGCGTGGCGGTCGCCCTCGGCTTCCACTACCTGGACAGCGGCGCGCTGTACCGGCTTGTGGCGCTGCGCGCGTTGCAGTTGGGCTGTTCGCCCGACGATGCGGTAGCGCTGACGGCGCTGGCGCGCGGCCTGCAGCCGCACTTTGGCGCGGGACGCATCGTGCTCGATGGCGAAGACGTGTCGCGGGCCATCCGCACCGAGGAGGTCAGCCGACTGGCTTCGCAGGTGGCGGTGCATGCGCCCTTGCGCGCTGCGCTCCTTCAACTGCAGCGGTCGTTCCGCCAGCCGCCCGGCCTGGTAGCTGACGGGCGCGACATGGGTACCGTGGTGTTTCCCGACGCCTTGTTGAAGGTTTACCTGACCGCCAGCGTGCCGGCGCGCGCCGAGCGGCGCCATAAGCAGTTGATGGAAAAGGGATTTGCCGCTAGCATGGATGCCCTTTTGCAGGATCTGCGAGCGCGTGACGAGCGCGATTCCATGCGCGCAGAAGCGCCGCTCAGGCCTGCACAAGATGCGCTGCTGCTCGATTCTTCCGGACTCGGCATCGGTGAGGTGGTCGACGCCGTGCTCCACTGGTTCAGACAGGCCAGCCGGCGCAGCGAATAGCGTCGTGGTGCACGACGCGTTTCGACAAGAATGTGATGTGAAGTAGGGGAGCACTACGCAGTAGGCACCAGGCAATAGCATTACCCGGCGCGGCAGGCCTATTCATCTTTGCCTGCCGCATTCTTCCAACTCCGCCTGCGTGCAAAGCGCGGGTGAGACTGAAAGTCACTGAATGTCATCCGTTGCAATGCAGTTCAAGGCCATGGGTACGGCCGGTAGCGAGTCTTTTGCCGCCCTCTTCGAGGAGAGCCTGTCGCGGCAGGAAATGAAGCAGGGCGAGGTCATCACCGCCGAGGTGGTGCGCGTCGACTACAACTTTGTGGTGGTCAACGCCGGGCTGAAGTCCGAGGCCTATATCCCGATTGACGAATTCAAGAACGACGTCGGCGCGATCGACGTCAAGCCCGGCGACTTCGTGTCGGTGGCGATCGAGTCGCTCGAGAACGGCTACGGCGACACCATCCTGTCGCGCGACAAGGCCAAGCGCCTGGCCGCCTGGCTCAATCTCGAAAAGGCGCTCGAAAACGGCGAGCAGATCGCCGGCACCGTCACCGGCAAGGTCAAGGGGGGCCTCACGGTGATGACCAACGGCATCCGCGCATTCCTGCCCGGCTCGCTGGTGGACATGCGTCCGGTCAAGGACACCACGCCCTACGAGGGCAAGACGCTGGAGTTCAAGGTCATCAAGCTCGACCGCAAACGCAACAACGTGGTGCTGTCGCGGCGTGCCGTAGTCGAGGCCAGCATGGGCGAGGAGCGCCAGAAGCTGCTGGAAACCCTCAGGGAAGGCGCGGTCGTCAAGGGTACCGTCAAGAACATCACCGACTATGGTGCCTTCGTCGACCTCGGTGGCATCGACGGCCTGCTGCACATCACCGACTTGGCCTGGCGCCGCGTGCGCCACCCGAGCGAGGTGGTGCAGGTCGGCCAGGAGCTGACCGCCAAGGTCCTGAAGTTCGACCAGGAAAAAAATCGCGTCTCACTGGGCATCAAGCAGCTGGGCGAGGACCCCTGGGTCGGGCTGGCGCGCCGCTATCCGCAGGGCACGCGCCTGTTCGGCAAGGTCACCAACATCACCGACTACGGCGCTTTCGTGGAGATCGAAGCCGGCATCGAAGGCCTGGTCCACGTGTCGGAGATGGACTGGACCAACAAGAACGTCGATCCGAAGAAAGTCGTTCAGCTGGGCGACGAAGTCGAGGTCATGGTCCTGGAGATCGACGAGGACCGACGCCGCATCTCGCTGGGCATGAAGCAGTGCAAGCCCAATCCCTGGGATGACTTTTCCACTTCGCACAAGAAGGGCGACAAGGTCCGTGGCCAGATCAAGTCGATCACCGACTTCGGCGTCTTCATCGGCCTGCCGGGCGGCATCGACGGTCTCGTGCATCTGTCCGACCTGTCCTGGAACGAGCCGGGCGAAGAGGCGGTGCGCAAGTACAAGAAGGGCGACGAGTTGGAGGCCGTGGTGCTGGCCATCGACACCGATCGCGAGCGCATCAGCCTGGGTGTCAAGCAGCTCGGTGGCGATCCGTTCACCAACTTCGCCGGCACGGTTGAGAAGGGGCAAGTCGTCACGGGCACGGTCAAGTCGGTGGACGCGAAGGGCGCGGTGGTGGCCATCGGCGGCGAGGTCGAGGGCTATCTGCGGGCCTCGGAGATCTCCCCGGATCGCGTGGAGGACGCGCGTACCCACATCAAGGAGGGCGACAGCGTCACGGCAATGATCGTCAATGTCGACCGCAAGAACCGCAGCATCCAGCTGTCGATCAAGGCGAAGGACAACGCCGAGACCGCCGAGCAAATGCAGCGGATGCAATCCGAGGCCCAGACCGGCACCACCAACCTGGGCGCGCTGCTCAAGGCCAAGCTGGACACCAAGAGCCAGTAGGCATTGACGGAACGCGCGCGGGTCTTCTCGCGCGCGGCGGGCGCCATGAAGACCATGACCAAGTCGGAGCTCATCGTGCGGCTGGCCGAGCGCAATCAGCGCCTGGTCGCGCGCGATGCCGACGAGGCGGTCAAGGCAATCCTCGACGCCATGGGGGCCGCGCTGGCCAGTGGGAACCGTATCGAAATCCGCGGTTTCGGCAGCTTTGCTCTCAACTACCGGCCGCCGCGCGTGGGACGCAATCCCAAGTCCGGCGAGCGCGTTCCGGTGCCGGCAAAACACGTTCCGCACTTTAAGGCCGGCAAGGAGCTGCGCGAGCGGGTGGACGGCCAAGCGCCGATACCGCCGCCGACCGACCCGGGTGATGGCTGACGCCGGCAGCCCCGACGGCCCGACCCGCAAGGTTCGTCGCGCCGATACGCCGTGAGCCCCGCCCCCGCGCGGGGCCTTTTTCTTGGTGCGCCTGCCGCTGCGGACGGCGCCCATACAATTGCCCCATGGGACTCCTAGGCTGGCTGTTCCGGCTCGCTTTCTTCGGCTTCGTGCTCTGGTTTGCGCTCAAGAACACGACGCCGGTACCGCTGCGCCTGACCGAGACGCTGGCTTACCCAGCGGTGCCGCTGGTCGTCATCATCCTAGGCTGCTTCGTTCTGGGCGTGCTGGCGGCGGCCGCAGCGCTTGCCCCGCGGCTGTTCCGTCTGCGGCGTCAAGTCGCGGGGCTGCAGGCGACCGCGGCACAGCCGGCCCGTGCGGCTGTTGACGCGGCGCAGCAAGCCTATGGCGACGAACTCGCCAGTGCGGCCCGCAATGCAGGCGCGGCCGGCCAGTTGGACGCGGACACGCGGTTCCCCCGCCTTTGATGGAAGCTTGCCGAAGCGCACGATGGACTTCGAAGCCTGGTACCTGATCTTCCTGCTGCTGCTGTTTGCCGCCGGCTGGTTCGGGCGCGGCTTCGAGTCGCGCGCGCGCATGGCCGACCAGGCCCACGCGCCGCGTTCGGTGTTCCGCGGCCTCAACCTGCTGCTCAACGAGCAGCCGGACAAGGCGATCGACGCCTTCATCGAGGTCGTGAAGCTCGATCCCGAGACCATTGAATTGCACTATGCGCTGGGCAACCTGTTCCGCCGTCGTGGCGAGATCGATCGCGCGGTGCGGATTCACACCCACCTGCTGAACCGTGCCGACCTGCCCGCGCGCGAGCGCTCCAATGCCCTGGCCGAACTGGGCCAGGATTACCTGAAGGGCGGCCTGCTCGACCGCGCCGAGGACACCTTCATCCGCCTGCTCGACGACAGCCAGCACCGCCTCGGCGCCTTGCGGGCGCTGCTGCGCATCTACCAGATGGAGCGCGACTGGCTGAAGGCCATTGATTGCGCGCGCCGTCTCGAGCGCGAGGCGGGCGAGAGCCATCACGTGGCAATCGCGCACTTCTACTGCGAGCTGGCGGACAAGGCCGCGGCGACCGGCGACATCGCTGCCGCGCAGGGCTGCCTCGATGAGGCGCAGGTGGCCGACCGCAAGTCGGTGCGGGCCACGGTGCTGGCCGGCGATCTGGCAATGCGCCGCGGCGCGCACGACGACGCGGTCAAGCACTGGCTGCGGCTTCAGAGCCTGGCGCCCGAGTATCTCGCGCTGGTCGGCGCGCGGCTGACGTCGGCCATGGATTCGGCCGGCCGACGCGACGAGGCGCTCAACTTGCTGCGCCGTGCCCTGCTCGATGCGCCATCGATCGATCTGCTGGAGACCGCCTACCAGCGAGTCAGCGAGTGGGAAGGGCCCGGACCGGCCGAGGCCTTGTTGCGCGACGAGCTCAAGCGCAACCCCTCGCTGCTCGGCTTCGAGAAGCTGCTGGCGCTGCGCAGCGCGGCGGCCAAGGGGCGTGCGGGCGATCCGGAACTGGACCTGCTGCGCACGCTGATCCACGGCCAGACCCGCAAGCTGGCGCGCTACCGCTGCAACAAGTGCGGCTTCCGCGCACGGGAGTTTCACTGGTGTTGCCCCGGATGCACGAGCTGGGACAGCTACGCGCCGCGGCGGATCGAGGAGCTGGATTCGACCGGCTGACCCCGGTCGGGCCAGCCCGTACGCTCCTGCGCCCACGGCTCGAACTCGCGGCGGCCGGCGTGGCCGTCGCCGCCTCTGGACTCGCGTCCCCGCGCACCATGAGGTTGGTTGCTCCATACGGGAGGTGGACATGATCCGCACGCTGGCTCTGCTGCTCTTCCTCGCGCCCGCGCCGGCGCTGGCGCTCGAGTTGAACGACGCCAACCGGGCGCAGATCGAGCAACTCAACGGCATCGGCGTCACCACCGCGGAGGTCATCCTGCGCGAGCGCGCCAAGGCGCCGTTTCGCGACTGGATCGACCTGTCGCAGCGCGTCAAGGGCCTGAGCGGCAAGCGGATCGAGCAGTTGCAGGCGCAGGGCGTGACGGTCAACGGGGTACCGGGCACATTCAAGGCGGCAGCACCGCCCAGGAAGGACCAACCGTGAGCTACCCGAGCATCGATCGGACCATCGGCAACACCCCGCTGGTGCGCCTGCAGCGCATCGGCGCGGCCGAGGACGCGCGGCGCGGCAACGTGATTCTCGGCAAGCTCGAAGGCAACAATCCGGGCGGCTCGGTCAAGGACCGGCCCGCGTTTTCGATGATCCAGCGCGCCGAGGAGCGCGGCGAGATCCGGCCCGGCGACCGGCTGATCGAGGCCACCAGCGGCAACACCGGCATCGCGCTGGCCATGATTGCCGCGATGAAGGGCTACCGGATGACACTGATCATGCCGGATGACCTGTCGGCGGAGCGCCGCGCCAGCATGAAGGCGTACGGCGCCGAACTCATCCTCACGCCCGCCAGGGGCGACGGCAAGGCGGTCGGTATGGAGTACGCGCGCGACCTGGCCATGCAGATGCAGGCAGCCGGAGAGGGCAGGGTGCTCGACCAGTTTGCCAACCCGGATAACCCGCGCGCGCACTACGAGACCACGGGGCCGGAGATCTGGCGCGACACCGCGGGACGTGTCACGCACTTCGTCAGCGCGATGGGCACCACCGGCACCATCATGGGCGTAGGGCGCTACCTGCGCGAGCAGGGGCGCAAGGTGCAGATCGTCGGCGCGCAGCCGGCCGAGGGCTCGAGGATCCCGGGCATCCGCAAGTGGCCCGAGGCCTATCTGCCGAAGATATACGACGCTGCGGTCGTCGATCGACTGGAGTACGTGACGCAGGCCGAGAGCGAGGACGCGGCGCGCCGCCTGGCTGCAGAGGAGGGCATCTTCTGCGGTATCTCGGCCGCCGGCGCCTGCGTGATCGCGCAGCGCATTGCCGCCGAGGTGGAGAACGCGACGATCGTTTTCATCGTCTGCGACCGCGGCGACCGCTATCTGTCGACGGGCGTGTTTCCGGCCTAGCGTCCGGTTTGCCGGTCAGGCCCGCCCGCTCGAGCGGGCAAGCAACACCTGATCCTGCCAGCGGGCCACGGCCGTCGGCGTTGCGAGTCGTGCCACCCGCAGATGCGCGAGCTCGGCTGCACCCAACACCTGCGGCCATCGGCGACGTCGCTGCGGTACGGTCTTCAGCGCGTACCAGAGCAGGGGATCCTTGCCAAAGACCAGCGCCGAGACAGTCTGTCGATTGCCGTTGCAAATGGACTCTGCCGTACGGGCTTGCCGCAGCACGCGCACCGTGGTGCGCCAGAGCGTCAGCGGCAGCGGCAGGTCGAGCCAGACGAGCGTGTCGGCGCGTGGCCAGACGAGATCCTGCACGCTGCTGTAATTGCCGGCCACCACCCAGTGCGAGGTTGAGGTGAGGCGGTCGACGTCGGCGCGGAAGACATCGAGCGGTGCCCTCTGCCAGCCCGACCGCCAGAGGACGTCGTCCAGGTCCGTGAACGGCAGGCCGAGGTGGCGCGCGACCCAGCGGCCGAGTGTGGTCTTGCCGCTGCCGCTGGCGCCGACCAGCACAAGCCGCTGCATGCGAGCGATCAACCCGCGGCGACCGGAATCTTGCCGATCTTCGCCTGCCACTCCTTCGGCCCGGTCTGGTGCACGCTGGTGCCGCTGGCATCGACGGCAACCGTCACCGGCATGTCCTTGACGTCGAACTCGTAGATCGCTTCCATGCCGAGGTCGGCAAAGCCCACGGTCTTCGCGCCCTTGATCGCCTTGGCCACGAGATAGGCAGCGCCGCCCACCGCCATCAGGTAGGCACTCTTGTGCTTGCGGATTGCCTCGATCGCCACCGGGCCGCGCTCGGCCTTGCCGATCATCGCGATCAGTCCGGTCTGCGCCAGCATCATCTCGGTGAACTTGTCCATCCGCGTGGCGGTGGTCGGGCCGGCGGGGCCGACCACTTCATCGCGCACCGGATCGACCGGGCCGACGTAGTAAATGACGCGGTTGGTGAAATCCACCGGCAGCTTCTCGCCCCGGGCGAGCATCTCCTGGATGCGCTTGTGCGCGGCATCGCGGCCGGTCAGCATCTTGCCGGACAGCAGCAGCGTGTCGCCCGGCTTCCAGGAGGCTACTTCCCCGCGGGTCAGCGTGTCGAGGTTGACGCGCCTGCTCTTGTTGTAGTCGGGCTGCCAGTGCACGTCGGGCCACAGGTCGAGCGACGGCGGATCGAGATAGGCCGGCCCGCTGCCATCGAGCACGAAGTGCGCGTGCCGGGTGGCGGCGCAGTTGGGGATCATCGCCACCGGCTTGCTCGCCGCGTGCGTCGGGTACGTCCGGATCTTGACGTCGAGCACGGTGGTCAGGCCGCCCAAGCCCTGCGCGCCGATGCCGAGCGCGTTGACCTTCTCGTACAACTCGACGCGCAGTTTCTCCTCGTCGGTCTGCGGCCCGCGCTTGAGCAGGTCGAACATGTCGATGTCGTCCAGCAGCGCTTCCTTGGCCATCAGCATCGCCTTCTCGGCGGTGCCGCCGATGCCGATGCCCAGCATGCCCGGCGGGCACCAGCCCGCACCCATCGTCGGCACGGTCTTCAGCACCCAGTCGACGATGCTGTCGCTCGGGTTGAGCATCACGAACTTGCTCTTGTTCTCCGAGCCGCCGCCCTTGGCGGCCACGGTCACCTCGACCGTGCTGCCCGGCACGATCTCGGTGTGGATCACCGCGGGCGTGTTGTCCTTCGTGTTCTTGCGGCCGAACTCCGGCGGGCTCACCACCGAGGCGCGCAGCACGTTGTCGGGGTTGAGGTAGCCGCGCCGCACGCCCTCGTTGACCGCATCCGCGAGCGAGCCGGTGAACCCCTCCCAGCTCACGTCCATGCCGATTTTCAGGAACACGTTGACGATGCCGGTGTCCTGGCAGATCGGGCGGCGCCCCTCGGCGCACATTTTCGAGTTGGTCAGGATCTGGGCAATCGCGTCGCGGGCGGCGGCACTCTGCTCGCTCTCGTAAGCGCGCGCCAGGTGGGCAATGTAGTCGGCCGGGTGGTAGTAGCTGATGTACTGCAGGGCGGCGGCAATGCTGTCGACGAGGTGTTCGCGCTCGATCACGGTGGGCATCCTGGGTCCTCGCAGATGGGCGTTGGGTTCAATCGTTGCGGTTGCGGCCGTCGATCTGCTTGGCCGCCCGGTCGGTGGGAAACATGAGGCGGTCGGTGGCCGCGATCGCCAGCGCCGACACCAGGAAGGTGATGTGGATCGCGGTCTGCGCAATCAGCACCTTCTCCGAGTAGGCCTGCGCGTTGATGAAGGTCTTCAGCAGGTGGATCGAGCTGATGCCGATGATGGCCGTGGCCAGCTTGACCTTCAGGACGCTGGCGTTGACGTGCGACAGCCACTCGGGCTGGTCCGGGTGGCCCTCCAGGTACATGCGCGAGACGAAGGTCTCGTAGCCGCCGACGATCACCATGATCAGCAGGTTGCTGATCATCACCACGTCGATCAGTGCCAGCACCACCAGCATGATGATGGTCTCGTTCAGCCGGATCACAGCGATGTCGGACTTGTAGCCGATGCTGGTGATCAGTTGCTCGAGCGCGGTCTCGCTGCCGAAGGCCGCCTCGATCAGATGCGTGAGCTCGACCCAGAAGTGCCAGACGTAGACCGCCTGCGCGACGATCAGCCCGGCGTACAGCGGCAGTTGCAGCCAGCGGGTCGCAAAGATCAGGCGCGGCAGGATCGGGATCGGGCGCGCGTTGGCGCTGTCGTACTTGTCGGTCGACATGAGGCGGTGGAGGGCGCACGGCCTGCGGTGAACCCGGCGCAGCGCGCTTGGTGGAAACCCTAGATTCTAGTGGGGCTGCATGACGGCTCCGTGCCGGCGGCGCGCAGCCGCACCCTTGCAGACGCCAACCTCGTCCCCAGATGGAACGCAGTGCGGGTGGGGCGGTCGAAGCGCCCGTTGCCCGCGGAACCGGGCAACCCGATGAAGATGCAAGCCGCACAGATCCCATGTAGACCTATCGCAAGAACGGATTGGTGCCCGAGGATGGCTTGGCTAGACTCGGCTTTGTTGTCGTCTGACTGACTTCATTCTGGAGAAACCATGAAACGTATCGCGCTGTTCGTTCTGACGAACCTTGCGATCATCGTCGTACTCGGCATCACGTTGTCGATCGTGAGCGCGGTCTTCGGCATCAACTTCAACATGGGCGGCCGCGAGTTGAACCTCGGCGCCCTGCTCATCTTTGCCACCATTGTCGGCTTCACCGGCGCGTTCATTTCGCTCCTGATCAGCAAGCCGATGGCCAAGTGGTCGACCGGCGCCCAGGTCATCAGGAGCCCGTCCAACGCGATGGAGCAGTGGCTGGTCGACACCGTGCGTCGCCACGCCGACAAGGCCGGCATCGGCATGCCCGAGGTGGCCCTCTACGAGGGCGAGCCCAACGCCTTCGCCACCGGCGCGTTCAAGAACAGCGCGCTCGTGGCGGTGTCCACCGGCCTGCTGCAGTCGATGAGCCGCGAGGAAGTCGAGGCCGTGCTTGGGCACGAGGTCGCGCACATCGCCAACGGCGACATGGTCACCATGACGCTGATCCAGGGCGTGATGAATACGTTCGTGGTGTTCCTGTCGCGCATCGTCGGCTACGTGGTGGACCGTATCATCCTGCGCAATCAGGACGACGCGCCGGGCATCGGCTACTGGGCCACCGTGATCGTGATGGACATTCTGCTCGGTGTGCTGGCCGCCATCATCGTGGCCTGGTTCTCGCGCCAGCGCGAGTTCCGGGCCGACGCCGGCGCGGCTGCGCTGATGGGCGGCAACCGTCCGATGATCAACGCGCTGGCGCGCCTGGGGGGCATGGCGCCCGGCGAATTGCCGGCGCAGGTCAAGTCGATGGGCATCTCGGGCCAGCCGAGCGGCTTCCTCGCGCTGCTGTCCAGCCACCCGCCGATCGAGCAGCGGATCGCCGCGCTGCAGGCCGCCCGCTGAGCGGCCGCTCGCGAAGAAGAGAGAGCCGGGCCGAGGGCCCGGCTTTTTCTACGGCAGTCGCTGGCGTGACACATGGTCAGCCAGCGCGGCGAGGGCTGCTGCGGTGAGCAGCAGGCCGATTGTTGCGGCCAGCCAGAACGAGGATGCGGCGCCCAGGCCCGCACCCAGGTCGCTCTGGTAGGCTAGCGCGTAGCCGCCCATGAGGCCGACGATCCACAGCGTTGCGCCGTGGATGAGCATCGGCACGAAGGCCACCTTGTAGGCGCGCAGGACGAACCCGGCTAGGCCCTGCGCGGCGTCGAACAGGTGAAACAGGGCCGCCAGACCGACGATCGAGAGCGCAACCTGCGCGACACCGGAGTCGGTGGTGTAGGCGCCGATCAGGGGCTGTCGCAGCAGCACCAAGGCGAGCGCCAGCAGCGCCGCCAGGCCCATGGTGATGCGAAAGCCGCGCAGTGCCACCTGCCGCGCCTGCCGCGGCGCGCCCGCCCCCAGACATTGCGCCACGAGGACGCCGGTGGCCACGCCGAGCGCCAGCGGCACCATGTACAGCACCGAGATGAGGTTGGCGACGATCTGGTGGCCGCCCACCGTCTCTGCGCCCAGGCGCGCCAAGGCCAGCGCGATGAGCGTGAAACTCGACACCTCGATCAGCAGCGACCCGGAGCCGGGCAGGCCCAGGCGCAGCAGTTCGCGCAGCCGGCTCCAGCGCGGACCGTGGCGAGCCGGGCTGTGAAAGCGGCGAAAGTGCGGATCGAGGCGCCACAGCGCCGCACTGGCCGCCCACAGCATCCAGCAGATGACGGCAGTCGCGACGCCGCAGCCGGCGCCGCCCAGCGCGGGCAGCGGGCCGGCCCCGTGCATGAACAGCAGGTTCAGCGGCACCTTGGTCGCCAGCGCCAGCAGGTGCAGCACCATGGTGACCTGCGGCCGCGACACGGCCGAGTTCACCGCAAAGTAAGCGCGCGTGAACAGCGCCGCCGGCAGGCCGACGGCCACCGCCGACAGATAGTGGGCCGCGATCTGCTGGACCTCGGCGCTGGCCCCGGCGGCCCGCAGCCAGGGCCCGTTGAACCACAGCAACGGGCAGCCCAGCAGCACCAGCACCCCGCACAGCCACAGCATCTGGCCGAGGTCGATGCCCACCTGGCGGTGACGGCCGGCGCCGAAGTGGTGACCGGCAATCGGTGTCAGCGCCTGGATCACACCCATGCCGGTCACGTAGACGATCCCGTAGATGCTGGCGCCGATGGCCACCGCAGCCAGGTCGACGGCCGACAGGCGACCCGCCATCACGGTGTCGATGACGGCCAGCCCCATCACGGCCAGTTGCGACACCATGATCGGCGCAGCCAGCCGCAACAGCGCGCGCGTGTCGGTGCGCGGCGCAGCGGGCAGGGCAGAGGCCGAGGCGAGGGTCAAGTCGAGGCTGGCGGCTGAACGAGGTGGGGGCGGCGCGCGTCAACGCGGCCGGTTTGCCAGTGTCGTCGCGGCGCTCAGCGTCCGACCAGTCGGTGCATCCGGATCAGTTCGTCCGGTCGCGCCGGCCAGCTGCCGATCCACACCTGCCGCCACTCGCCGGGCGGCAGGTCGTCGTCGAGTGCCGACCGGCGTGAGTCCCGCTGCAACAGCAGTTCGCAGGGCTGCGGCCGGGCCGGATGGCCGAAGTCGAGCCCGCCGAAGTGGGCAAGCATCGCGCGCTGACCGGCCGGCAGCCGGTGCGCCCGTACGCAGGCTGTCACCCCGGCGGCCACCTGCTGGCGCACCTGTTCTGCCACCTGCTGCGCGATCGGCCGATAGCTGCGGTTGTAGTTGACCGCGGCAATGAACAGCGTGGTGAGCAGCAGCCACAGCATCGTCAGGCCCGCGCCGGCCAGCAGTGGACCGGTCCACAACATCGGCGGGCGGCGTGCCACGCGCCAGCCGATCAGCGCGGCCCAGCCTGCGGTCCCGGCAGCCGCCAGCAACAGCAGGGCCAAGCCGGGTGCTTCCTGGAAACCCGGCACCAGCCGCAGCACCGAGGTGGCCATCCGCGGCGGCGCGCCGGTCTGCCAGGCGATGAAATAGGCCCACGCGGCGACTGCGAACAGCGAGAAGGTCGCCATCGCGAACCAGTCCATCAG
>VYLR01000214.1_pt1 | contig 12517 bp, 8 predicted proteins | sample 5114291 | NCBI WGS metagenome assembly VYLR01 (sample SAMN12291774, study PRJNA351875) | freshwater metagenome | isolation source: freshwater lake | place: USA: Michigan, Lansing Lake | collected 2013-08-14
GGTTTCCATTCAATTAATTTCTCTAGCGAGTAGAGATATCGATGAGGCAACCGAGATAATCCTAAAAGAGTACGAGAAGTTTCCATTCAATTAATTTCTCTAGCGAGTAGAGAGTTACAATACTAATTTCAGAAGTATCGATGAGCGGATAGGTTTCCATTCAATTAATTTCTCTAGCGAGTAGAGAGTGAAAACAGAAAATATTCAATTATTTTAGTTGTTCAGTTTCCATTCAATTAATTTCTCTAGCGAGTAGAGAGGTATATTTAGATGCTTCAGCTAATGCTTTATTGGTAGCGTTTCCATTCAATTAATTTCTCTAGCGAGTAGAGAGCTTGGGAGATTGACCTCAATTCCTTGACCTACTCAGTAGGTTTGTTTCCATTCAATTAATTTCTCTAGCGAGTAGAGAGATGAAAGATCGGTACTTATTAAACGTATCGAAGACGTTTCCATTCAATTAATTTCTCTAGCGAGTAGAGAGTTTTCTTTACTCAATTAGTGCGCTATTAATCCCTATTGTTTCCATTCAATTAATTTCTCTAGCGAGTAGAGAGCTACAAAAGCCTTAGATTGTCAGTTATCAGTAGTCAGGTTTCCATTCAATTAATTTCTCTAGCGAGTAGAGAGAGCCGCAATTTGTTTGTAAGCATAATCTCGCTTCCATCCAGTTTCCATTCAATTAATTTCTCTAGCGAGTAGAGAGAATTTCTTGCTAATCCCGAAGCCGTGAAAATACTCACAGAAGTTTCCATTCAATTAATTTCTCTAGCGAGTAGAGAGAAAAATGAAAGGTATTCGCATCGAAGGTATTTCTTCAAGTTTCCATTCAATTAATTTCTCTAGCGAGTAGAGAGTCAAAAGCGACGCGATCGAGACTAACAAGCAATTTGTTTCCATTCAATTAATTTCTCTAGCGAGTAGAGAGATGATTTGTGGGATTATTTAGATCATTGCAAATACAGTTTCCATTCAATTAATTTCTCTAGCGAGTAGAGAGATGGAGAATCACTTACAGCAGTTAGGCAGTGCGGAAAAGTTTCCATTCAATTAATTTCTCTAGCGAGTAGAGAGAGCCGGTAGGCAAACGTCCGAACAGGATTGGGGTTCGGAAGCCAGTTGCGACGGATAAGTTAATTATAGCTAGATACGGTCGCACCGTCAACCCCATAAACCACAAAACCCTTATCCTGTGGTAGATCGAGGGATTTTACCGGAAACCGAGGTTATCTGCTCCCACCCCTATCCGTCGCTAGTCGATGATACCCTAAAAAGCCAATAATTTAACCCCTCGATCGAGCGGCTAATTTTTCCAGTCCTGATCGGATTTTCTAGCCATCGGGGTGAAGTAAATTGATATTGGCTTTCCCCTTGACTGAACCGATTGCATCTGTATGACTCAGCACCCCAAATCCCCTAGGGAAAGAACACTGCGTGAACGAGATAGTCGCGAGTTCCAGCGACTTATGCTCCTGATCGCCACCCTCGTCCGACACCCCGGAGTCGGTTATCAAACCCTCGATCCCTCGGAAAATTACCATTCGGGGAAAGATCACAACGCATTAACGGAAGTACAGGAACGGGTGAGAGAACTCGCCGCCACCCTCGCCCTCGGTTGGCCCGCGGAATATCCCTCCATTGCCACCCTGAGAAAAGACATAACGACCCTACGGGATTACAAAATTCTCGATCGCCACATCTATCGCTGGGGGTATTATCTCGGCACCGGCGTTATGAGTCCCGACGAACTTAAAATCGCCTTTGATGCACTCCGCTCCCGGGCCCTCTATCAGGGTGATCCGAGAATCCGTCAGGTCTATCACCAACTCGATCGCCGTCTTCAAGGGTTTACACTCGGCTCCCGAGCTGACTTTCTCTATCCCGTCTGGGAACAACTCGATCGACCGATCAACTATACCGATCCCGAAGAGATGATGGAACGGGGAAAATATCGCCAAACTTTATACGAGAAAATCGACACCCTAGAACAGGCCATTGTCCGGGGAGAGGTAATCGAGATCGCCCGACCGATCGATCCCTATCAAAAGAAATTTACCGGGCCCTTCCCGATTTATCCCCTCCAGCTAATTTACCGTGACATTGGCTGGTATCTCCTCTATGAAACCTATCCCGATGGCTGTCTGGCCATCGGCCGCCTCAATCGTTTCGCCGGTCATTGTCGAATCCTCCCAGAACCCTCTCGCTCCCTCGAAGAACAGCGCCACAGCCTCAATAATGCCCACAAACTGATTAAAAATGGCTGGGGCTTGAATTTGGGGGATTTAGCGGCGCAAAAATTGGAATTAGCGGCACAATTAACCCTAATTACCGTTAAAGTTCGCTTTTTTCATCCTGTGAGTTACTTTATCTGGGAGGGAGAAGCACGTCACCCCCGGCAGCAGTTGACAAATCCCCAGATCGACCCGCAGACGAAAATCCTTAACTCGATCGATTACCACATCGCTCTCCCGTCCCGTTCCCTGGAAGAATTTCTCTGGTGGGTACAGCGCTATCTCGAACAGGCCCAGATTCTCTCTCCCCCAGAAATGGCGGAAAAACACCGGCGATCGGCGCAAATGTTGGTCGATCGATATTCTCCCCCAACAGACGATAATCATAGTAAAAAATTCATACCACCAGAAACTTAGACAGGATCAGCTTTTGAAGCTTTTTAGAAAAATCTTCAAAATATCGTGTTATCTCTAGAGGTTCCTAAGGCATATTGATATACTGAGAACATCGGTCAGCAAGGAATTGAGGCGTTTATGGCCCTAGGATACTGGCAAGCGAAAATCTGGGGATTACTACACGATCCCGTCTTCAAGGCCCTACATAGCAACTCAGGACGCGGTGATAATAGTTTCTGGAGAGATTTAGAAGTAATGAAGTTGTGGGGAAAACATAACCCCGAAGAATCGACTAAAAAAATTCTCAAACAAATCAAACTAGCTGACTATATCACCTCAGCCAGCGATCGATCGGCGATCGGTAGTTTAACCCAATTCGTTAACTACGATCGAGAAACAGGTCTAGAATTGCGTCACCTCCTCTCCGGAGAACCCTTAGATCTCAAATTAGCCGACACAACCCATAAGAAAATCGCTTCTAACCGCACAGATTACTTAAAAGAACAGGAAAAACGGCTATTTAACCAAATTCCCGACAGATTACGCACAGGAATCTCAGAAAACGAAGCTAAAGAACTATTTTGGTGGTTATGGCGCTGTCTTCCCCAAGCGGCGACGAAATTACTCGATGACGAAAATCTGCTTTTAATGCCCGCCGAAACCAGAATACCGGACGGATCGATCTGGAGTCATGCCAGTTTAACGGCGGCCATCGCCGGGTCCCTAGCGGGATATGATCTCACGTCCGAGGATGTGGTCAATAAATGGCCGACTGGGAAACAATTATCCCACGCTTATCTCGTTAGTTTCACCTTTTCCCCTGTGCAAGAACTAATCAAAGCCAGCCGCAAAATGCGCGATTTTTGGGCAGGTTCTTGGATTCTGCACTATCTATCTGCTCAAGTCTGCTGGCAACTGGCCCAACAATACGGTCCCGATAGTTTGATCTATCCCTCTCTCTACGCACAACCCTTAATCGATCGATGGTTACTAGAGAAATATCCCGATTTTAAACCCTGGATCGACCCACCGAGCGATCGACAATTACTAACCGCCGGATTTCCCAACATTATTATCCTCGTCTTGCCCAAAGATAAGGTGGCAGCGGCCATGCAAACCGCTAAATCTAGTTTATTAAAAGAATGGAAAGAAATTAGTCGGCAAGTTTTCGAGGAATTGGGAGAACGTCACTGGATGCCCAAATTAAAAGAAAATAGTCGTACCTGGGACAGTTGGTTAAATGCCCAATGGCAAACCTATTATGTGGGGGTCCCCATCGGTAGAGAAGACCAAACCCTCACCAGTAGCGAAATTTATCAAGAAAACGAAAATAGTGCCGAAAATCAAGCCGAAGACCCAGAAAAAGCGCAAAGCTGGCGAGACAAACAAAACGAACTTTATAATCTCTACGATAAAAAAGCTCTATTCTTAGAAAAAGAGCAGGAATTTCTGCAAAAAGCTGGAAAACTACGCCTTGAGAAATGGAAAAAACATCCCTTTAGTTCTAATGTTGGTTCTTGGTGGAGTAGTGCTTTCGATCAAAACCGTTCTGCCCTTGCTGCTGTCAAAAACGCCCGCGATTGGCAGATTCCCACCGCTTTCGGCCCCCGTTCCACCATTTCTGGACTTGGCCCCGTCGTCCATCCCGATAGTAACAACGATTGGATTAGCGAAAAAGCAAGCAAAGAATACTGGAAACGAGAGGCCGGATTATTCGATGGGATCGAACAACTCAACGCCACCGAAACCGTTAAACGCGGATTACACCTAATCCTGCCAAAACTCTTCAAAAATACCGACCAAAAGCGTCTAGATGCCGCTTATCCCGATTTAACCGTCGGAGTCGCCGGTTATCTCAAAACAGGCGGTGATATCGACCATTTCCATCATGCTTGTCGCACCATCTCGCGTAAGTTAAGAGAAGACGGGAAAAAGATTCCCCCGGCACTTACCCAACCCTGGGGAATCCCCTACATTGACGATCAGATCGAACCAGAATATAAACGTTATCACCCTCGATTTCTCAATGCGGGATGGTTAGTAGAAGAACTAGAGATTACCGATGAAGAAATGGCTAATTATCGCCATCAATTAAGCCAATTAATTGACCAAAACTATCCCCACAATAACCCGGCTGATTGGTATGTTATCGCCAGAGGAGACGGTGACGGAATGGGGGAATGGTTAAAAGGCCAAGAAATGAAACCCTATCGAGAATATATCGCTAAGTCACTTCATCAATACGCCGATCATCCCCCGACAGAAACCGATACCCTAGAAAAAGAAGTACAAAAAGCTTTTGGCGATTTTGTCACCCTCAATAAACGCATGGGACCATCTACCCATAGCGCCCTCAGTCGCGCCCTTTTAGACTTCTCTAATCAACTCGTTCCCTACCTCACCGAACAACGCTATGCAGGACGCTTAATCTATGGTGGCGGTGATGATGTTCTCGCCTATACTAATCTCTGGGAATGGGATAAATGGTTATGGGATATCCAGCAATGTTTTAAGGGAAAAAAAGACCCCCATGGGGAATTTAAGAACGCCGGTGACTATTGGCAATGGAAAGGCGAAAAAACTCCCGAAAATCTCTCCAAACGTCCCCTATTTACCATGGGAAAGCGAGCGACTATCAGTTTCGGTATTGTCATCGCTCATCATTCCGTACCCCTTGCTATCGCCCTAGAAAATCTCTGGGAAGCCGAGAAAAAAGCCAAGGAACACGCCTATAAAGACTTTGACGGCAAAAAAGTCAAAAAAGATGCTGTACAAGTGCGCGTTCTCTACGGCAACGGAAACATCCTAAAATCTACGGCTAAGTTTGATGTTTTTTATCAATGGCAACAACTTCTCGCCGGTAATTCCGATGCCAGTTTATTCGAGGCAGTGGCCACCCTTTGGCAACAGCATCCTATACCAATGATAGAAGCGATCGAGGTTTGGGTCAATGCCTTCTCTAGCCGTCGGGAAAATCTAACAACAGAGAACAGAGAAGCTTTTCAAAAAGACCTAAGCAACTTTCTCAAACATCTTTGGTTAACCACGGAAAATGATCCTAATGATCTTAACGAAGCCGTGCGTAGCTGGATGAAATTAGCGGCTTTTATGACTCGAAAAAGAGAGATTAAGATCGGAGGTTCCATTTAATGTATTGGTACACAATCACTCCCCTAGATGTTCTTCTCCTACGGGATGCCAAACCCTTTAGCCCCGGAGAAAGAGCCTGGGCCGGAAGTACATTTCCCCCCAACGGTCACACGATCGCCGGTGCTTTAAGTGCTTTACTAGATCGCTCTAAAAATAGTTATTTTAAAATCACCGGTCCATTCCTATCTTTTGCTGGAGATACTTTATATCTACCCCGTCCTTTAGGATTCGCCAATTCTGACCCATTAATTCCTATTTCTTGGAGTGATAATTTAACGATTTCAGAAAAGCATATATTTTGGGATCGATCGAAACCTGCCCCCTTAGCTAAGGCTAAACCTAACAAAAATTGCCAAAATCGAGAAAATCAAGAGGAAGAAGAGAACGAAGGTAAATATCGTCAGTATCTACCTTTTAAAGTTATTCTCGATTATTTAAAAACAGGAGTGATCGACCCTTGCTGGTTAGTAAAACACAAAGGAGAAGATAAACCCTGGCAAGAAGAAATTCGTTCCCATAATGCCATGAAACCGGGAAGTAAACAGGTAGAAGATGCCGATGGATACTTTGTGGAAAAAGCGATCCGAATGCTACCCGGTTGGAGTATAGCGATCGGAATTGATGTTAATATTCCCACTCCCACAACTTTGCGGTTAGGAGGAGAAGGACACCGAGTTATACTGGAAAAATGCGATAATTTAGGTCAACAATGGCAAAAATTACAACAAAAATCCGAGGAGAACTTTAAACAAATAAATAAAGCGATCGCTTATCTCGTTACCCCCGGTATTTTTGAACGCCGTCACGATAATAATCAAGCCATTTGTCGCTCTTGGCCCTGGGAATGGAAACTCGCCCATACTGTTAATAGTAATCAGAAACCGGGCAATCTAGTCAGTGTCGCAACCGATCGAGCTATCCCGATCAGTTGCCGCATTCAATCAAAAGAAAATACTAGCATTCCCGCCCCCCAAGTCTTCGCGGCCTCCGCCGGTAGTCAATACTATTTAAATCAACCCGATCGCCTATTTCAAGATCAGCCCAATAGTCCCGAATATCACCAACGCTGGCGCAAATTAGGCTACTCAGAATTACTTTGGATCAAATTTGATCGCTGTTTTTGGACAAGCGAATAGGGGCAAATTAGGCTACTCAGAATTACTTTGGATCAACTATAAAGGAGAATAATTAATCATGAACTTAATCCACTTTTATCTACTTTCTCCCCTACACACAGGAGGAACCACTCAAGAGGGGAATCTAGTGGGTATTGCTCGTGAATCCCATACCACTTTACCCTATATTCCCTCCAGTACAATTCGCGGGAAAATCCGTTCTTTAGCTACCGAAGAAACCCTAAAATTTAAGTTATTCGGTAATGAAATCGATAAAGGTGCAGAAAACTTGGAACAGGGAGACATCTGGATAGGAGATGGTTCGATTCTCTGGTTGCCCGTCCCTTCCCTTAGTCACGGTGTCGTCTGGATCACTTCTCCTTTACTTCTTCGTCGTTGGACAAGATTAACTAATCCTAGTCTGACAATTCCCCCCGAATATAGCTGTAGTTTTAAAAAGGCCAACACCAACGTTTATCTCAAGGATGCCATTCTCAAGGTCGATGATCTAAAAGACTGGTCAAATTGGCAAAGTTTTATTCCCAAAAACTCTGTCAGCAGTGGCATTAATAAAGTCTTAGTATTACCCGATCAGCATTGCACGACTCTAATTCAAATGAGTTTATGGAGACAAGTTAAAATTAAATTAGATGAGCATAAATCCGTCGATGGAGGATTTCGTTACGAAGAAGCTATTCCCCCCGACACCTTAATGTATTTTCCTTGGGGTATTACCTCTCAAGCTAATGGAACCAGACAACAATCCCAAGCTGATTTTAAACAGTTATTAGCAGATAATGACATTCTACAAATCGGCGGACAGGAAAGTTTAGGACGTGGTTTTGTGCAACAATGGTAGAGGTAATTTATGACAGCTAATCTTGCCTTAGCTAAATGGTCAGTGGTCGATTATCATCGCATGATTGCGGCGGGAATTTTAATCGATCGGCGTGTAGAATTACTGAATGGAGATATTCTCGAAATGAGTCCAGAAGGCCCTTTACATAAAGACAGTGGAGAAGGATTAGCCAACTTTCTCCGTCAACGTCTCAAGGATAAAGCATGGGTAAGAGAAGTTGGACCCATTACCTTAGAAAACTCAGAACCTGAACCCGATATCGCTGTAGTTTTTGCCCCTCGTTCTCGCTATCGAGATCATCATCCCTATGCCGATGAAATTTTTTGGTTAATCGAAATTTCTGACTCAACTCTCAGCAAAGACTTAACCGAAAAAAAACGCATCTATGCCCAAGCTGGTATTGCAGAATATTGGGTAGTTGCCATCAAAAATCGAGAGATTTATGTTTTTCGTCAACCGATAAATTCTGATTATCAATATCAAGAAAAATTTAGTACAGGAACCTTATCTGCTGCTGCATTTCCCGATATTGTTATCTCTCTTGATGCCCTTTGGTCAGGTAATATTTTTTAACTTTTGGAGCCAAAATAACCATGACATTCGATCCGAGAACGATTAGCAATCCTGTATTCACTGCCTTGCAAGAATTGTCCTCAGCCACTGCTGATAATAGTCGCCGCAAAGAACAAAAAAATCAAGCTCTTGAACTTTATACCTATCTTTCTACTTGGGGAATGATGCGCCTAAAAGCCGAAGAAACTGCCCTCAATCAAGAAGGAAAAAAACAGGTGGTTAAAAAGTATTTTCAATGCCTAGAAAAGTTATCTAAAAGAGATAATCTTTCTAATTCTCAAGGATTAACTACTCTTAAGGATTTATCTACCGATGATTATCTAGGACTAACGGGTTTAGGCTTGGAAATCGCCCAAGAATTTAGCTTCTGGGCTAATGCCATCTATTCCGATGTGGAAAGTGGGGACTAACTCAGGTAAATTGTCACCACAGTTTTTATAATTCATTGAACTAGAAAGGAAATTATAATTATTATGTCCCATAGCCCCTTACAACGTCCTAATCGCCCTCAAAAACCCACCCTAAAAAATCAAGCTATAAAACCCACAAATAACAACCAATCCCCTAAAAAGCCTCCTAGTGGTGGCGGCGGCAATAATAATCCTCCTCCACCCTCACCTTGGTTAGACCCCGAAAACGAACCTCAACCCGACCAATCAGCCAGTTTTGTCGAATATCTCCGTTGGATGCGTGCTGCCGACTATCCACACAAAGATGCGACTAAAACCCAAATTCTGCAAACAGCCCAAGAAAATGCTAACTATACTCAGCGTCTTGAGCAACTCAATCAACGTACCCAACTGTTAGCGAAAGACGGAATCGCTTTTCAAGTCAAATCCACTTGGCGTATTCGTGTCGGTGGTCATCGCGGACCGGAAAGTATTCTTTTACCTGCCTTTGATGCCCTCGGAATGCCCTATATTCCATCTAGTACATTGCGCGGTGTTGCCAGAAACCAAGCCATCCGAGAAATCATGGCGGAAAATAATCTGGAATGGAAAGACGCGGAAAAAGAAATCGCCCCCTATTTTGGTGATATAAACGCCAAAGAGGAAAAAAATAAAACGGGTAAAGTTGTCTTTTTCGATGCCTATCCTTTACCTTCTAAGAACGGGGGGTTAGAAATGGACATGGCTAATAATATTTGGTCATGGAAAGATGATTCTATAGAATATTCTCCTAACCCTAATCCTTTTTTCTCTCTCAAAGAACCAACTTTTTTAATTGGTTTACGTTTACGTCTAGCTAGTAACTGTCAAGATGAAAAGATACTTGAAAAGGTAAAACAATGGCTGAAAAAAGGTTTACAGCTTGGCATAGGTTCACAAGTCAATACAGGTTATGGACAATTGATCTTATCTGGAAAAAACCCAAGATTAGAATCGGAATTTTATCGATTGGATTTCGAGCTAGAAGGTCAATTAATTCATGGTTATCAAAAATTTGAGAATGGTAATTACGGAGCAAGACCTAGACCTCAATCCGAAGTTCGTCCTGTGGCTTTTAAATCGATGATGCGATACTGGTTTCGTGTTTTTGCATCTGGAGTTTTACCTATTAACGAAGTTCAAGAGATTGAAGCTAAATTAATTGGAGGTATTAATCCTAAAAAATACGGTGTTCAAGAGATTGAAGCTAAATTATTTGGAGGTATTAATCCTAAAAAATACGGTTATCTCAAAGTTAATACTACCGAAACTCCTAGTCATCACAACAATGAGCAACATGGTAGTGTAATTTTATCTCTATCGACCGAGACACCGACAAGTCAAATAAATTACCTAAAAAAATTGTACAAACATTTACTTTGGTTCATTGTGAATATGGGTGGTATAGGTCAGGGTGCAAGACGACCGAAATACGAAAGAAGAAGTAATCCCCAAATTCGCGGTTGTACGATTTATATTAATAACGATGAAGAATTTTGGGAAACTCCCAATAGTATTCAGCGTGTGCAAAGACAATTTCAAGCTCGTTTAAGAGATTTTTATAACTCTCTAGGGCAAGTTGTCGGCGCTGACATCGATCCTAATAATCTTAGAACAGTGGGTCAAGTATCCCAAAATTTTTGGAATGATGTAGCGGATAGTAATTGTAAAATTTTGGTTTGTAAGGGTGAAAATAGTAGTAATAAAGTTTATGCGTTAAAAGTTCTTCATTCTCCAGAATTTAACCCTAACGGTAACTATAATCCAGACCTTTGTGGCAAAGTAGGTAGAAAAAAGGAAGACACTAAACCATCTCCAGTCTGGATTGCGAATGTAGGAGATGATCATTTTAGCTGTCAGATAGTTACTGTATTCGGCGCTAATCTGAATCCCCGTCAAGAGTTTATCAAACAATTAAGAAGTAATACAAGTCCTCAAAATTTTGCTCAAATATTCCCTTTATAATCTCATGAAATCAATTTTAGTTGCAACGATCGGAACCAGAGATTTAATGTTTCAAGTCACCACTGGTGACTGGTATAATATTGGCGATGATCGCATGAAAGGTGATATTCTCGGAGAACAGATAGAAGTAGTGTCTGATTTAGCTCTGACCGAAAAATCATCTTTTCGAGAAATATCCCAATACCTTTGGGAAAACATTGAATATTATGGCGATCAAGTAAAACCAGTCATTCTGGGTAAGCTTTTGGAAGATAAAATCAATGATCTCGAAAAAGTTTATTTAGTAGTAACTGATCAAAATGAAACAGTAAAAGAAAGAGAAAAAGATACTCTTTACTCAGGAGAATTAATTAAGTATTGGCTAAATAAATTAAATTCTGATTTGGTAGTAAATATTCTCTATATAGGTAGAAATGATGAAAACCCTTCTAACTTCGAGGAAATGTTCCGTTGGTGGCAACAAGTATGGAAAGAAAATATAAAACCTCAACCCGATCAACCCATTTTATTGTGCCTAAAAGGTGGGGTGGGGCAAGCTTCAGAAGCGTCGAGAATTTCGGGATTGAGTTTTTATGGAAACGATATTAAATTCTATGAATTTATTCCCACCCCTTCTAACAATCAAAAGGGAATTTCTTCAGATTACACAGGGCCTTTTTTAGGGACTAACTATCTTTGGGATCGCACTCGACAACAAGCCCTACAATTATTAAAACGCTATGATTATGCTGGTCTTCAGAACTTAGTTAAACCTTACTATGAACAAAATAAACAAAAATGGAAAGAAACTTATGCTCTAATTAAATCTGGAGTAAGCTGGAATCAAGGACAATTTGAAGATTTTTTTCAATCCGCTTCTTTTAGTTTCAATAATCAACAAAAAGAGCAGCATCAACAATATTGGTGGATGGCCTATGAACAAGCTTATACCGCAGTAGTTAGACTAAAACAAAAAAATACAACCGAGGCTATGCTTCATAGTTTCCGAGCGGTAGAAGGCTTAATTTATGAGTGTTTAAAACATGAATTTAAAGACTATATGGTTAATTCTGAATATACTTATTCATCTTTACAATCATCTGTGTTGAATAAATATCCTGCTCTTAAAGAACTTTTTGTTAATAATGGCAATCCTGTCCCTGAAATTAAGCTAGATAGTCGCACTCAACAGAGATTAATAGAGAAGTATATTGCTCTCACTTCTCCCCAGGCAAACTTTAAGGATTTAAAAGCTTGGGGTTCTGAAGAATTGCGTAATCATAGAAATCGATTATCTCATAAATTAGGTGGCATTAGTGAGGGAGAATTATATCAAGCTTGGGGAAAAGATACTTACAATCAAAAAGACTGGGAAAAGCGAATTTTAAATTGTCTCAATCTAATCACAGAAAATAAATTTAATTATTTATGGCAAGGAAGTTTATTTGCTTCTATTCATCAGAGAGTCCTAACAGCTATCAAAAATTATAATGTTGTTTAAAGTACAAAATGCAATTAGCCCCTACAATATACACCCGGGATGCTGCCGATAAATGGCTCTCTTATTCTTGGTGTGATCAGTTTAACTGATATAGAACCGATCGATCTTCGGGTCCTTTGTGTCTTTGTAGTTCGTTCCAGCATGGGTTACGCTACCGCTAACCCATCCTACAAATAATTGTGCCTCCCTACTTAGCCAGCCCTATTTAGGGTTTGCTGAAAGAAGCTACAACCTTTATTGGAAAAGGCTTTTAGCTAGATTGAGAGTCGCTCAGGTGCCCCTGAATCTGCTAAAATTACTCAAAACCCTTGCATCTTCTC
>VYLR01000215.1_pt1 | contig 12457 bp, 13 predicted proteins | sample 5114291 | NCBI WGS metagenome assembly VYLR01 (sample SAMN12291774, study PRJNA351875) | freshwater metagenome | isolation source: freshwater lake | place: USA: Michigan, Lansing Lake | collected 2013-08-14
CAAAATCGCTGAAACCCAGATAGATCAAGGAAAATCATAAATCGAGGTTAACCCTTTGTCCCGTAATGGTTTGAGCCTTTTTTGCTGCCCGAAAATGCCTAAGTCCCACTAGTCAGGGAGAAGAATGTAAAGATTTATTAAATTGTAGCTTTTAATACAGTTGTGGGGGGGAGTGTGTATCCTCATTGTTGTCTGCCTTTAGTGTTGGGTTGGGCTGTCGCTTAACCTGGCTGCGAGGGTGGCGATCGTAATGCTATGGAGGCTGAACAGCTTATCACAAATGATAAAATCTAGCTCTACCACTTCCGCTTTAATCCTGTTAATAAGCTGCCTTATAGTAGGATATGAAAAACCTGCATTTGGATTTATATTTGAGCTAGGTGGAGGAATAAAAGGTGAGTTTACAAATATAAAAAACAGGGCAACTCTTACATTAGAAGGGGGGGCTGTAACAACAGACTTTTCACTAGGTACTCCATACTCACCTCCAGAAAAAGAAGCCACGTTCTGGACTTTTACACTAACAAAACTAAATCTGTTAGCAGATAGGATTGCTGGAGCAACTCCTACCCTTATTAAAGTCTCCGATATAATTGAAATAGCGGGGAACTTTCTACATAAAGTAGCTATTCATGAGGGAGAACAAGACCAAGGCTTACCTCTCAACTTCAATGTAAAAGTCGATGCAGTAAAAGCACCGGGATCTGTAGGAAAAAGCTCTGTTAAAGATACCAGTGCAGACATAAAGGATCATCCCAAAACTGGCATAGACCATGACAGATTAGCTGCCGTATTAAATGCAGATACGGATAGAACACTTACCGCCCCGATACCACCTGCAATACAAGGTACAGAATTTTCTAATATTGAAAAGTGGAAAGCAACAATTATAGCCAATCCTGTTGATGTTCCCGAACCCACTTCCACCCTCTCTCTCCTCGCCCTCGGTACACTCGGAGCAGCATCAACCCTCAAACGCGAACTAAAACCCTCCCAATCCACCGAAAAAGAAACTACAAAAGTCGGCTAAATTGCTCACCAAAAATACAACAAATGCCCCTTCATTCAGTCAGTTGAGTGGGATTATTTTTTTGTGTATTGTTTATTGTCTAAGTACCTAAGCAAAATTAATTACACATTTCGATAAAGCTTTTGCCTCTTGCCTCTTGCCTATCTTCACTAGGAAATTTATTTTGCATGACTACTTATTATTTAATTTTTGCTAACTAATTGACAACAAGAGCGTTTTTTGTGGTAGAATAGTTGGCCTAGTGTAAATATCGTAAAAGTTGAAATGTCTATCACCCATATTAATAATCTTCAAGACCAAATTTTGCAAAGTATTAAGACTTTACCGCTAGAAAAACAGCAAAAAGTCCTTGAATTCGCCCAATCCTTACAAAGAAATTCACATTTTCAGAAATGGGATAATATTTCAGATGCAGAAGCACAAGCCTTACAAAATGAATTTGCTCAAGAGGATATTAGCTTTTCAGAAAGTATTTTACCCGATTATTTATCTCACCTTGAACAAGAGGATAAGAAATAAATGCGAGGCGATATTTATCTAGCTGATTTGAATCCGAGTCGTGGTTCAGAACAAGTCACCAGTCACGAGTAGGGTGCGTTCCCTGATGCCATCCTTGTTACTCCATCGTTTGATCATGGGGAACGCACCATCCTTAAGTTAACCGAGCAGTATTGACGGACCCGTCATCACCCTGGCAATTTGTCGGTCCAACTGTTCTAAATTTTCTGCCGGTTCAAGGCAGCATAACCCTTGACAAATTAACCCAAATGTGCTAAGCGGCAAACTGGCATCGACTCGATACACCGCAGTGGGCAAATAGCGACCTAACAGCGGCTCGATCGAGCTTTCCGGGGCGCGCAGGCAGAAACCGTGACGATAGTGATCGAGAGCAACAAATAAACTGGGGCAAGCCGTGGGGGACTGTTCTAGGATGGTACTAAAAGATTGCAAGGCCTTTTCGGCCCGATCGAGATATTCTAGATTTTCCGTCAATCGCGACAGACGCAATAAATTAGCGATCGCAATTCCGTTAGCCGAAGGGGTGGCATTATCCGTATAACCCCGTTCTCGCACGATCAGATCGAGACTATGATCAGAAGCAGTATTAAAATATCCCCCCTCATCCTCGGCCCAAAACCAGCGATCAAATTCCCCCTGTAGATCGATGGCCGCCTCTAACCAGCCAGTTTCTTGGGGTTTAGCGGTTTGCAAGTCCAGCAAAGCCTTAATAAAATAGGCAAAATCCTCCGATTGGGCCAAAACCGAGGCCTGACCCTGATAATTCAAGCGCTGAAAACGTCCATCTAACCACTGATGCTTGAGAATAAACTCGGCCGCGACCGTAGCCATTGTCCAGTACAAAGGTTCGCCAAAGACGGCAAAGGCCCGGGCCAAACCAGAAATCATCAAACTATTCCAAGCGACGATCATTTTCGTATCCGTTACCGCCGGAATCCGTCCCGGCCAAGAGACGGTTTTCGCCTCTTGATTATCTCTGGCCGGGGGAAAAAGAGCTAATTGAGCTTGAGAACTGCCATAACGCCGAATAAATAACTTATCGAGCATATTTTCTATCTCCGACCATAATTCTCCCCCTTGCCGACGTTGCAGGACATTACGACCCTCAAAATTCCCCTCGGCAGTGACGGTAAAATTAGCCTGCAGCAGCCCCAATTCCTCGGTTGAGAGATAATCCCTTAACTCCAGATCCGACCAGACATAAAAGGCCCCTTCCTCCGGTTCCCCATCCGTGGCCTTCTCAAAACTATCGGCATCTTGGGCCGCATAAAAATAACCTTCTGGGGCGGTCATTTCCCGTTTTAGCCAGTTAACCGTGCCTTTAATCCCTCTCTCAAAGGCCGCCTCTCGATTACCCGCACTCCACAAATTGGCTAAATATTCGACAATTTGCCCGTTATCGTAGAGCATTTTTTCAAAATGGGGAACTGTCCACGTCGAATCCACTGTATAACGATGGAATCCTCCCCCCACATGGTCATAGATTCCCCCTAGGGCCAGATCTTCCCCCCGTTGATAGGCCGCTTGCTGGAGGGAATCCTCAAAATCGTCACCAAAGCGACTGCCCTGCAAAGCCAGATTAGCATAGGGAATCATCGGAAAACTGGGCCGGCCGTAGTTATTGGGATTAACCCGAATCACCGCCGTATTTGTCTCGATTCCTGTGGCTAAAAGGGAAGGATCGGTTAAATTGGTCTCTGATCGGGGTAAAATGACTGATTGACGCAGTGCGCCCAGCATTTCGGCCGTGAATTTGCTTAATTTCTCCTTTTCCTCGTCATAATAGCGACGTACCGATTGCAACACTTGCAGAAAACCGGGCCGGTTAAAGCGCGGTTGCACGGGAAAATAGGTGCCACCATAGAAGGGAATTAAACTATCGGGTGTTAGGAAGACATTCAGCGGCCAACCCCCTTGACCGACCATCATCTGCAATGCTTGCATATAGATACTATCGATGTCCGGTCTTTCCTCGCGATCAACTTTGATCGGCAAAAAATACTGATTGAGATAATCGGCAATGGCCCGATCGGAAAACGCTTCTCCTTCCATAACCGTACACCAATGACAGCTAGAATAACCGATCGACAGAAAGATCGGTTTATCTTCTCTCCTGGCAATTTCTAGGGCGCTGTCACACCAATACCACCAATCGATCGGGTTTTCGGCGTGTTTTCGCAGGTAAAGACTTTCAGATTCAGCCAGATGATTAGTCATGGGAAAAGGGGTATTTTTGCTCTTGCTGCTTATTAGTTTAAGCTAATTAGAGACTAACCGGAATTAAGCCTCCCCTCATGCTGAAAACTTCGATCGCCCTAGGATTTTTTCTCACTCAATCTTTGCCCCTTAATCCGCAAGTGCAAGGGGTGGCTAATCATTTAATTGGGGTTATGGATACGACGCAACAAGCGCAGACTAACCCGCGCATTGCTAAGGTGCAAATGACTACCTGTGCGGTGGATTTTTCCCCCAAACAGGATAATATTTATCTTTATCAAGAACAGGCGATTATCGATCGCTTAAATCAACCCTATCGTCAAAGAATTTTAGTCATTCAACCTAGCCCCGATAATTCCACTGTGGAATCAAAAGCCTATAAGTTAAATAATGCCGCTAACTTTATTAATTTTTGTAACAAAGACTTGACAGAAAGAAGATTAAGTGTGTCAGATTTGGTGGAATCAAAAGCCTATAAGTTAAATAATGCCGCTAACTTTATTAATTTTTGTAACAAAGACTTGACAGAAAGAAGATTAAGTGTGTCAGATTTGGCCGAGTCGGTGTGTACTGTGTTGTTAAAACCGATAGCGGGGGGTTATCAGGGAGAAACTCCCCCCCAGGGTTGTCCCACTAATGCCAGAGGTGCGGTAAAAATAACTAATACAATTATTCTACATTACCAGGGCATGGATACCAGCGATCGAGGTTATGATAGCCTTGGGCAGCAGGTATGGGGAGCGCAGGATAATTTCTATCAATTTCGCTGGCAAAAACCCTAAAATCGGCTTTCCTGTTTCATTAATGCCACATCGGCAGCAAAATAGGTCAAAATCAAATCGGCCCCCGCCCGTTTCATACTGGTTAAAGTTTCCAAAATCAGACTTTTTTCGTCAATCCAGCCCTGTTTTGCCGCCGCTTTAATCATTGCGTATTCACCACTGACGTTGTAAGCGGCGACGGGAAGATGGCTACTATCGCGCAGACGACGGATAATATCGAGGTAGGCTAGAGCGGGCTTAACCATAATAATATCTGCCCCTTCTGTTATGTCTAAACTGGCTTCCCGTAAAGCTTCCCGACTATTAGCCCCATCCATTTGATAGGTTTTCTTATCACCAAATTTTGGCGCTGATTCTAAGGCATCTCGGAAGGGACCATAATAAGCAGAGGCATATTTAGCCGTATAAGCGAGAATTCCCACATCAAAATAGCCAGCCGCATCTAAAGCTCGACGGATCGCCCCAACCCTACCATCCATCATATCGGAAGGAGCGACGAAATTAGCCCCAGCTGCCGCTTGCGAGAGCGACATTTTCACTAAAACTTGCAGGGTTTCATCGTTAAGAATTTTACCGTCTTGGACGATACCATCATGACCATAAATTGAAAAAGGATCAAGAGCAACATCGGTAATAATAATTATTTCAGGGACTTCTTTTTTAATCGCTTTCACTGCCCTTTGTACTAAACCATCGGGATTATAACTTTCTGCACCGAAATTATCTTTTTTATCTTCGGCAATCAGAGGGAAAAGAGCGATGGCATTAATGCCTAAATTATAAGCATTAACTACTTCTTTTAGCAATAAATCGAGGGAATAACGATAACAATCTGGCATAGAAGGAATAGCCACCTTTTGATTTTCTCCCTCCATGATAAAGAGGGGATAAATCAAGTCATTAACGGTTAATTCGGTTTCACGAACAAGACGGCGAATCGCTGGAGTGTAACGAAGACGACGGGGACGAATCAGCATGATAACAGCGAGTTAAAAATAAAAAGTAAACAGTAAATAGCTGGTTTGGTGCTGGTTTTTTGCCTAGGAAAAAACTGGGGATAGGACGATCAAATAATCCTGATCCCCCTGACTAATTAGTGAAAATCGGGACTATGACGAATCAAACTCATAAACTCTTGACGAGTCTTAGCAGAATCGGCAAAAATACCGCGCACGGCACTCGTAGAAGTCCAAGAACCGGGTTTTTGAACCCCGCGCATTACCATACACATATGAGTCGCTTCAATCACCACAGCTACCCCTTGAGGTTGCAGTAATCCTTGCAAAGCATCAGCAATTTGGGCGGTTAAACGTTCCTGTACTTGCAGTCGTCTGGCGTACATTTCACAGATGCGGGCAATTTTCGATAAACCGATCACTTTCCCGTTAGGAATATAGGCAACATGAGCGCGGCCGATTATCGGTAAAATATGGTGTTCACAGGAGCTAAAAATATCGATGTCTCGGATTAAAACCATCTCGTTAGCCTCCTCGTGAAAAACTGCCCCATTCAGCAATTCATCTAGGGATTGCTGATAACCAGAAGTGAGAAATTTTAGGGCTTTTACTACTCGTTTAGGAGTGTCTCGTAAACCTTCGCGATCGGGATCTTCTCCTAATCCTAACAGCAGTGTTCGTACCGCTTGTATCATCTCGGCTTCCGATACTGGCGATTTAGGTTCGGTAATCACTTCGGGAAAGTGATTGTAGTCATCATTGTGGAAAATTGCTTTGGACTTAGCTAAGGTCATAGATATTTTTACGGACTCCAATAGTTAATTAATCGGCAAAGTTTTCTGATTTTACCAATGTCAATAAATACCCTTTGCTAGAGTATTTATTTTTCTGGGCATCTAGACGATAACTAATGAAAGCTATCGGGTTATTCCCTCGTCTTTGGGTTTATCTCCGGTACGGAAATCTGGAAAAATTGATTTTCCTAGTCACCGAAAAAGTCTTGAGTATCTCCCTAGTTAATTGAGGGCAGAGTTCTAAAACACAATTAGTTTATTTTGTCAAGTAGTTCATTTGTTTGCAAAGGTGTCCTGCTTGGAATGATAATCGTTATCATTTTAACAAAAAATTCAGATTTACCAACAAAAACTTTGTCGTCAGATAAATATAGTCCCGTTAAGCTGTTTAAACTATTTTGAAGATGTAGAGATATTTTGCGATTTTATCGCTTATATTCAGCAATATTACTGATTTTTTTATATTCTTCCTCCGAATATAAATCCGCCGGAGAGGTAAGGCGATCGAGAAAGAGGACTCCCTCCAGATGATCGTATTCGTGTTGAAAGATGCGTGCGACAAAATCCCTGAACACTTGACGGATTTCGCGACCATCGCAATCGCAATAAGCCACCTCAATCCACTGATGACGGGGGACAAAACCGCGCCAATTGGGGACACTGAGACAACCTTCCCAACCCTTGACCATTTCCTCGCTCACCTGCAAAATAAGTAGTTAGACAAAATTAATTACATAATTTTCTCCAAATTCTTTCAGAATTTTTTCCACAGATTCAACAAAAGTTTCCCAGCTAGAGTAGGCATCTATCCCAAGCCATTCATACTTAATAAATCGCCACAAAATTTCAATCAAATTCAACTGAGGCGAATAAGATGGCAATACAAAGATAGTAATCTGACGTTCTTGCCATTCTTCAAGTTTGTCAAGAATAGCATCGCTGACATGAATAGATGACTGATCAACAACAATCACTGTTGGCTTGTCTACGGAGGGGAAAAACGTATCAATACAAGCGATAACTACATCAGAATTAATGCTTTGCTCAGAAACATAGGTTTCAAGATGATTCTTTCGATTCATGATTCCCAAAACATTTAATCGGCGACTGTGACGGCTAAGAATAGTCAAGTATTCTCCGATATTTTGCCAACCATAAGGGACAGAAGGGACGAGACTAAATCCCACTTCATCTAAGTAATATAGGTTAATTTTTCCTGCGTTTTCTAGTTGCTTAAATTCTTCAAGCTGTGCCTTTTTTTGTTGATATTCATCAGGTTCTGGTTTTCCGCCTACTGCTTTACGCATAGGATGCCAACTCATTTTCAGGGTTTTAAGAACTCTTTGAAGGTTTTTTTTACTACTTTTAATTCCCCATTCATCTTCCACTTTTCCCAACACCTGTTTTAATTGCCTTGGTTCTTGTTCTGTCCATTCTTTAATCTTGGCCTTCTGTTCAGAATTAAAGGTTGGTTTACGACCTCTTCCTGGTTTATTATACAATCCTACCATACCCTCTGATTCCCATCTCTCAAACCAATTGTAAATTGTTTTACGGCTTACCTGAAAAATCTGGATGAGATTTTCTACTTTTGTGCCTTGATTTGCTAAGATTAGACAATGCGCTCTTGGACGCACCTGCAATTTTTTACTTTGGCAATAAATTCGTTTCAGTAATTTAGCGGAAAGAGGATTTATTTCTCTGAAAAATATCATAAGTAATCTAAATTAATCCACAGCTTCTCTAGTTTACCATATTATTGCTTGCTTATGTAATTAATTTTGTCTTATTACTTATAGCAAATAATGGGTTATTTAGGACGCTTTCAATTTTCAAACTCTTATCTGAACAGGGTTTCAGCGATGGATTGTCCTAAGCACCTTGGTCTTTGCTATAGTGTCCGGCCAAAATACTAGGGAAGGAGAGTGTTGTCAGCAATCTCGCCATCGATCGCAAGCTCAAGAACTTGACCTGGGATTTATTATTGATGATGGTGGCGGTCTCGTTAAGTTGGGGCTTTTCTAAGCGTGTTGTGGTGGAATAGGTCTGGCAGCAAGAGATTTTCTCAATTTTTTAGGAGCGTGTCAATCGTTATACTCCGGGGGGATGGGCGACTGTGACATAATTTGGGACTAGGTACGGTAAGAGTCGCTAGTGAACCCCGTTAGCCTTGGAGATTTCCTTGCTAGACACCATTTCCACCCTATCCCCAAAACTAACAGCGATCGAATCCACGGGAAATCCTCTCCCGAAAGTTGCTACTTGTTCCTCCACCTGTCGTTACTGTCGGTTTTATAAGTTTCAGGGGAGAGGAAATGGCCATTGTCAACGCTTGGGAGTCCCTGTTCACAGTCATTGGCGCGCTTGTCCTTTAATTTGTCCACCTTTTGCCCCTTCGTGGGAAAGGTCGGAAAATGGGTAATTCTAAGTAGTTATCTGGATTTTACCACCTGTATCGAGCAATTTTCTCCCCATCCCGCTCCCTGCGAGGATGGGGTTTTAATCGAAACCGATGCTTTCCACTCCACCGCTATCGGGACTGGTGGCGACAAAATAGAGAATTCCTGACCCCAGACAAGCGATCGCTATACTAAAGCAGATCATCCAGACTTGAGCAGGTTCGTAGCTATTACTATCGATCGCTCGCCGGATGAGAAAATATCGGCGCGTGGCGATGACAACGGTTAATAATCCCACCATAGCGAAGACAAAACCCAACAACCAACCTAGTCCTAGAGATGACGAAGATACTGTTCGTAAACGCAAAATGACCAGACCAAAACCCATCAAAGCGATCGAGGCGCGCATCCAAGACAGATAGGTGCGTTCGTTGGCCGAATGATCTCGCCAGTAATCAGGGTTAAATTTCTGCTTTGTCTTTCGGGATTTAAACAGCATAGAGGAGTTCCTAGCAATCAAATTCAATAAAATCAAGTATTCTTTCTTCTGGTTTTAATAAATTGTTTTTATCATCTAGTTTTTCGCTTATCTTTAGCCAATTCAAGGGACTTGAGCAGATTATCATCCATAAATAGGGGGAGTTTACCGTCCCATCTTTCGATCGCTTTGTTCTGTAAAACTTCTGGACTTAAGGAGTCTTGGAGAATGCGATGAGCTTCCGCCTCTCCCTTAGCCAGATTGATTTTTACTTCCGATTCTTTCAGAGCTTTCAGCACCATAAAACCGGCTTTTTTGGCCTCCTGTTCGGCAATTTGTTTGGCTTCCACCGCATCGGTAAAGCGATCGGAAAAGTTGACATGAACCAAAGAAACATCATCGACACCGATATGATAATTTTTCAGTCTTTCGCTCAAACGAATATCCACTTCTCCTTTGACTTCTTCCCGTTTAGTAATTAATTCTTCTGCGGTATATTTAGCCATAACTTCCTTGAGAATTTCCTCCACTGCTGGATCGATTACTCGTTCAATGACAGCCGCTTCATCGCCAATTTGTTGAAAAATATTATTAACTTCTGATGCTAAAATATGCCAATTAAGGGCCACATCTGTAAATACTTCCTGTAGGTCTTTGGAGGAAGCTTCGGCCGCTATCTGTTGTTTTTGGATTCTCACACTTAGTTTTTTTACCGTGTTAACAACGGGAATAATCCCATGAATACCCTCATTAAGTATTTTCTCCTGTACTTGACCAAAGACCATTAAAACCCCTCTTTCTCCCGCATTGACAATCACGAAAGGATTAAAAATAATCGCCAAAATTAATAACAAAAAAAAGATATTACTTGGTCTAGCTAAAAGACGAATTTTGAGCATTTTACTTGAGAAAAGAGATGGTTAATAGGATAGGTTTACAAATCAATAAAAAGGCTGTTTCTATCTTGATAATTTTATCTATAAAATAAAAGTAAACTTGTCCTGTATTTTTTAGATAAAGTCAGATTTAGTCTCGTTATTTATTTCCCTTCTAGCTGGCGAAATATCGAAAAATACTTGTCTATTTATAGTTATCATAGTAGCCGATTAAATGTTTTGGAAATCATGAATTTAAACGAGCATCTCGTTAGTTTTAGTCAGAAATTTGGTCAAAAAAGCATTTATTTATCCAAGAAAGTAATCGGGGTTATCCAGAAGCAATTATAACAAAATTTCCCTTGTCTTAAATGGTACATTCTCATTTCACCAGTCTAGCTGGTACTTTCTTTTGTAAGTAGGTAGATGTTAAAAATTGTCAGATGCCCCCCTTATTAAGGGGGGATTAAGGGGGGATCGGCACCCCCTGATCAAGGGGGGATTAAGGGGATTAGAACCACTTACTTAGCAATTACCTTAACATAATCTAGTTTCGGCATAAAAGATATTTTGTATAAAGGATATCTCGATAAATTGACTCACAAAAATGGCTATGGTAGAACCCTAAATACAGTAAGCGGATAAGCCTACTGTACTGATTCCATTCCCTAACGAGGTCATTTATCGATGAGTCATCTTTTCACGCGGTCGCGCCACCTCGCCGCTCTTTTCAAAATCGCCGGCACGACGACCGGAGTGGCCTTGGCTCTAACGACCGGAACATCCGCGCGTGCGGCGGGTTTTCTCCCCTTTTCCTTTCAAACCAACGTTACGGCCAGTCCGAACCTAACTGGAAATCCTAATCTTCTCAACGATCCCACTAGAGATGTCCGTCTCGATTCAGTGGTTTTCAACGGTTTAACGGTCAGTCAGTTCGATCTGGTGAATTCCGCAACCGTGATTCGCAACGATACTTATTTTAATGCCGCTAACGGGGAAACTTACGGAATTCTCCATGCGGGTTACGGACCGAACACGACTAGCGATCCCCTGGTCGGGGAGGGTCCAGCGAAACCGAACCCCACGGGAGCGGATATAGCGGCCAGTTTGGGCAATTTAAACCTGAATAGTCTCCTCGTAACCCGTGAGAATGCCGATACTGCGATTATCGAGGTTTCTTTCGCCCGACCGGTGAATACGTTCTTTTTCTGGGAACGGGGGGGAACGCCGGGGGGAGCCGTTGCGGGGGATAGCGATTTACTGGTGGAAGCGCTCGCGGACGATGGAACGACGGTTTTAGCCAGCTATAAAATTTTACGCGCGAACTACACGAAAGCGGACTATAACATCAGCACAATCGTTCCTCCCGTCCTCAACAACGGCCCGTTCAATATTGGTTCGATCGGGATTAGGCTCGACGGTATCCGCGCGCGAACCCTGCGCTTAACTAGCGAGCGCAATAACGATCCCCTCCGTCTGAACGGAGTCGGCGATAACGGGCCAGATTTCAAAGTAATCGCCGCCGACGTAAAGGTTCCCGAACCTAATGTCGTGTTCGCCACCCTACTCGCAGGAAGTCTTGGAATCTTTGTGAAACGAGGCAAGGATCGTTCTACTCGAAGTAGGGAGTGAATCCTTTAAAGGCGGTTTAAATGCCATCAACCAGCGAACTGTCATTCACGAAAAAATAGCGATCAATGGGTTAAAACCCTCTATTTATCCATTATTAAGGAGATAATCACCCTTTTTCCTCGATCGCACAGATCGAGGAATTTATCCTTTATTTTCGTCCGTAAGTACCTATGTCTGACCGTTATCGTTTCGAGACGCTGCAAGTACACGCCGGCCAGGAACCTGCCCCCGGAACCAACGCCCGCGCCGTTCCCATCTATCAAACCACCTCCTACGTTTTCAACGATGCCGACCACGGGGCGCGACTGTTTGCCCTACAAGAGTTCGGCAATACACCAGGATCATGAACCCGACCACCGATGTCTTCGAGAAGCGGATCGCGGCTTTAGAAGGAGGTGCGGCGGCCCTGGCCACCTCTAGCGGTCAGGCGGCGCAATAATGGAATGGGCCTTATCCCCCTCCGTTTAACCCGAACTGGGGTTAAGCAATAAAATTAAACGCCAAAATCCCATCATTAAAATCGTTATCGCTGATATTGGGTAAGTTCCCCGGTAAATCCTCAAAGCCAAAGATATTATTCCCCCTTGACCGTAAATGTTCCGCCCCATCGGGATTTGCCGAGCCAAAGGAGAAATAGGCCACCTCATGGATCCCATAGTTTTCTAGTGGGACTTAAACAAATTTCAAGCCCAAACAAAGCCTAAACTGGCTTTGTAAGCGGCAAACACATCCCGATTCTCGGTCAGCCACTCAAAGAAACGGAAAGACATCGCTG
>VYLR01000320.1_pt1 | contig 12302 bp, 13 predicted proteins | sample 5114291 | NCBI WGS metagenome assembly VYLR01 (sample SAMN12291774, study PRJNA351875) | freshwater metagenome | isolation source: freshwater lake | place: USA: Michigan, Lansing Lake | collected 2013-08-14
AGTTATCAGTTATCAGTTATCAGTTATCAGTTATCAGTTATCAGTTATCAGTTATCAGTTATCAGTTATCAGTTATCAGTTATCAGTTATCAGTTATCAGTTCACTGAGAAAACACCCCACACCCTACACCCCACACCCTACACCCCACACCCCACACCCCACACCCTACACCCCACACCCCACACCCCACACCCTACACCCCACTTCCCTCACCTATTTTGACTAGATTCGGCGAATCGCCACCACTGCCGGCCGGGGAGGTTGATTAACTTGACCACTAGGCCAATTCGACCCTAGGGGTACTTGTCGCATTTGTTCAAATTCCTGCCCATTAGTGGTTTTGAGGGCAAATTTACGGTTTTCAAAGGCCAAATCCCGACGAATTCCCCCCGCTTCTCCCGGATGTTGTACTGCCAAAAATAACGTCTCTTGGTCGGGAGTAAAGTACAATCCCGTTAATTCCGCATCCATGGGAGCGATAGCAAAAGGATAGGGATGCTCTTGACCCTTGGCAAACACCCAAGCGCTATTATTACCAAAAATCCCCAATAAATCCCGTTGACTAACCGGGACCCCTTGGGGATAACGAGTTTTCATCTCTCGATTTAACCCACCCGTGGAAATATCGCTAACCATCCAGAGATTTCCCTGTTGATCGAACGCGAGGTTATCGGGATTAGAAAAACCCTGACCTTTCTCTGTCGGTTCCCCTCCGTAAGCGACCACATCCCAACGAAAACTTAAGGAAGCAGCATCGTTATTATCTTCCCTTAAGCTGATAATCCAACCAAATTCGTAGGGGATTTCGCCATTTGGTCCCTTAAATATCTCCTTATCGGCCCCTCCCTCCGCTTCACTGGGACTACCAGAGGTAAAGGTCATATATAAAGTGCCATTCTCGTCCACTTCCGTATCTTCCGGACGACCAGTACAAGTGACCCCAACGGCATTAGCGGCAAAATGAGCATCGATGAGAATTGCTCCCTGTTTTTCCGTCCCATTACCTTCATACAGGTCTGCGAGGGTCTTATATTTAGCTTTGTAGGCTAGAATCTCCTCATCGTCCTTAAATAGCAGTAATTTAGTCTCATTGACCGTTCTTTCGGGATTCGGCAAAGCTACCACCCCATCCCCCCGACTAGCGGCAATTTGACTCGGTAGGACGGGATTTATCTCCGTGTCGGGATTTAAAGGTATCCAATAACCAGTTTTATCGGGGTTGAATTTCGCCCCGTAGAGCATTCCTTTTTCTAGGAGTTTTGAGTTATTTTTGTCTTTAATATCGCTAATTTTGCCCTCGGAGACGAATTTATAGACATGACCGCCTCTGCGATCGCATCCTGAATAAACCGCCAAGGATTGCCCCGTTTGAGCGAGAAAAGCGACCGCTTCATGGCGAAAACGCCCTAACCAAGTGTGTTTTGTGCCGTAATCGTCGGGATTGGCCGGATCCACCTCCACCATCCAACCGTATTTATTTCCCGCTAACCCAAAAACGTTACCCCGGCCATCCACTTCCCCACTATTGAGAATAAAGGGGGTAGTATCGGGATGCAAAGAGGAACCATCTTTTAACACTACCTCGGTCACTTGGTCTTGAAAGTTCTCCTCGGCACTAAATACGGTCCCCCAGGGAGTTGTTCCCCCGGCGCAATTTTGAAATGTTCCGATAATTTTTGACCCTAATCCGTCATCGTAGCCAAGTTTATTGGTTTTGGTAAAAATTGCTACAGCAGGACCGGTCGCTTTCAGGTAATGACCGTCCTTTAGTCCAGAGATACCGGTAATGCGGCGATCGGCTTTACCATAGGTACGTTGCCATTTTCCTGTTGCATCTTTCGCGAGGGAAATTACGCCAATTCCCTGATCAATTAAGCCTTCTAGGGAGATTTCCTCGATTTTTGCCTTTAAGCTGGCATCTTGCAGGTTATAGGCGGCAATTTCACCCTTTTCGTTAGTTTTTTCCCGTACTTCCTTGGTGGGTAGGGTTTTACCGATCACTTGTTCAAAGGTTTGTAGCCAAGTACGACCACTGATATATTCAAAATTAACGGTTAGATAACCTTGACCCGGACTGGTTTCGATAAAAGATAGATAATCATTGTTATAACCGAAACGGGAATCACCCACTTTATCCCCCCACTGTGCCAGCACATCATAGGTGAATCCTTGCGGAAGAACGAGATCATCTAGGACTTTATAGGTTTGATAGGCACTTTTTTGGCTTTCATCGCTCATCCCGTCAATTTTTAAGGGAATTGGCAGTTTGACTGGAGAAAAGTTTAACCCGAAACTATTGGCAGCGATCGCAGGACTGCTAATCAGAGAGGAATATTTTTTCTCTTGCAGACTGAAAAAAGAGACACCAGCAGTGGCAGTTAAAAAGGTGAGGAAATTACGGCGAGAAATACTCATATTTTCAGAAATAAAGTCAAAACTGGTGTTCAGACCTTGATTAGGTTAAATTTTATTACATAAACTTGACATAGGTATTATATATTATCCAAGTTATGACTAAGTTAACAGCCAGTTAAAAGTAATCAGTAAACAGTAATCGGTGCAAAGACAGCAGAAAACTGCCATAATCAGTAAGCAGTGATCAGTAAACAGTAATCGGTGCAAAGACAGTATAAAACTGCCATTTAATACCGCTCACTTAAAACTCAAATCTGATAACTGATAACTGAATAGGGGTTTAGCAAATGTCTAACGAAACTGTAACTTATTCCCTAGAAGCCGTTCTGACAAGGATTGAGGGAAAAATCGATAACCTACAAAGAGATGTTACTCAAAAATTCGACAAAATCGATGAACGTCTCACAAAATTAGAAATCGGACAGGCGGAACTCAAAGGAGAGTTAAAAGGAGATATTAAAGCTTTAGATGAGCGATTGACCACGGAAATCAAGGGATTAACGGCACGGGTTGCCTCTCAGGAATTTACTAACCGGGGAATTCTAATCGCTTTAGTCGTCGCCATTTTGGGTGGTGCGGCTAAACTTTTTGGTTTTTTTCCTAATCCCTAGAAGTGGCTACTAGGCACGTCTAGGAGCAAGATCAATGTCATGAATATTTTGATAAAATTCCTTGTAAAAAAGCGGTAGTTTTTAAATCAATCCCAGTAATTGCCGTGCCAACAACTACCGAATATGCACCAACTTCTAAGGCTTTTTTTGCTTCTGTTGGAGTCGATATTCCTCCTTCACAGATAACAGGAACTGATAACTTATTAACTAATTCTTCTAGGAAAGAAAAACTCGGCGGCTGCAGCTGTTTAGTGGCTTCTGTGTAACCGTAAAGAGTTGTACCGACAATATCAGCACCGGCTGCCACGGCATAAATAGCACTTTCGATCGAGTCTATATCTGCCATGACTAATTTACCAGTTTCTTGATGAATACGATCGATAATTGTGGCTAAATTTTCATCATTAGGACGCTTTCTCGGGGTGGCATCCAAGGCAATTATATCGGCACCCGCATCGGCAATGGCGAGAGCATCTTGATATTTGGGAGTAATATATACCGAACAATCGCGATAATTGCGTTTCCAGAGTCCAATTATTGGTATATCTGGCAATTGTTGACGGGTAGCTTTCAGATGAGCGGGACTGTCAATTCTTACCCCACAAGCACCCCTATCCACACAAGCATGAGCCATGGCAGCAATAATTACAGGATCGTGCAGAGATGACTCCACCGGCGCTTGACAGGAGACGATTAAACCCGATTTTAAGGTTTCTATTCTCATAAATTGGGGTGTAGGGTGTGGGGTATGGGGTGTAGGGAGAAGCTTTTTTCAGTGATTAGTAAACAGTAAACAGTAATCAGTGAACTGAAAACTCACATCTGATAACTGATAACTGATAACTGATAACTGACTCCAGCAACAAACTTTTTGCCGCAAACCCTACTTATAAGCAGCAATACACTGTTCAACTAAAGCATTTACTGCGTCCACATCTTTCCAACCGAGAATTTCTGTGACTTTTTTCTCTAGATTCTTATAGGTTTTGAAAAACTCGGCGATTTCCTCCAAGCGATGGGGAGAGACATCTTTGAGAGATTTTACCTCTGCATAACGGGGATCTTTAGCGGGAACACAGAGAATTTTTTCATCGCGATCACCACCATCGATCATTTCTAGCATACCAATGGGACGCGCCGTAATCACACAGCCGGGGAAAGTAGGCTGATCCATGATCACCATACCATCTAAAGGATCGCCATCATCGGCGAGGGTATTGGGAACAAAACCATAATCACAGGGATATTGTACCGAAGAATAGAGAACGCGATCGAGAGCAAAGGCGTTTAAATCCTTATCAAACTCGTATTTATTCTTACTACCGGCGGTAATTTCCACTAAAACGTTAATTAAACCGGGTTTCGGTTGGGCAGGAATGCGCGATAAATCCACAAACTTTCTCCAAATACAAGACAATAGCGCCTTTAGAGTCACCTAAAAGCGCAAGCAAAATTAAAAGACACTTTGATTGACTCCGATCCAAATTCTACCCATAAGGGGGATCGGGACGAAGAAAAAAATTTTTATTTTGGCAATCGTCTATCTCAATTCTGTCACCTCATTTGCCTCGTTAGGGAGTAGGATGTGTTACCGGTAAGGGGTTCTTCGGTATAGTTAGGCGTGGAGTTATATCCAATCGCTAACAAGGGTAACGTTAGGGTCAGAATTGCGATCATGGTTCCGAGTAAATTGGCCCACCTATGACTAGGAGGTTCGGAAGTCTTCCCTGACGGGTTGCTTGATTCCATAAAGGGGTCGTGTTGAACTCGACAAGTAAAGAATACGAGAGATATATAGAGCAGTCAGCCATCGGCCTTGAGCTTTTGGCAAATTACTGCTATTTTTTGCTTTTGAGCTTGGTTAATGTCCCGTTAAAAAGCGAAACATTAACGGCAATACTCTCCCTACTAATTATATTTTACCAATTCTTTTCCAAGAGTTCACTCTGATACTTTTCTTGACGATCTCTCCAGATCATGGTCTGTTGGTGTTTGTCCATGTCATACTAAATCAGTCTTTAATAACTGGATTTAGTATCAATCCACAAAAAAAATGTCTGAAAGGCTTAAATATTAAGCGATCCAAACATTCTTTCATTGCAATCGGAGGGTGATATTGACTTTATGTCTTAACTTTGAGCTTACGATAGAAACCTGGCTGTTAATGTAGCCTATTTAACCAAAATATCGATTTTTTGCTGATTTATCGGGATAGACAATCACCTTTTCTTAGAAATTATCCGAGTTTAGAGATAATTGGTTAGTAATAATTTCCCCATAAGCTAGGTCTCAGAGACCAGCAAGGCATCCTCAAGCCTTGATTTGTCCTTGCTTGCCATGGACAGCGATCAGGGCAAGTGGAGTTAATCCACCAATATAGATATCATAACTCGATCGAGGGAGAAAAGCCAAGAACCTGCGAGAAAAATGCCGATCACCCCAGATCATACCGTCAGTCATTCTTCAGCGAGAAACCACCTCGCTAGAGGATTCCGATTCTAGGGGGAGAGAGGGTTTAATTATCCCGTATTTTGTCTCCTCCGGTGTCACTTGACGGATAACCTCCAAAGCTTCCTTGATCATTACTGCCATGGGAACCGCGATAATCACCCCTAGTAAACCGCCCACTCGCGCCCCCGTCAAGACCGAGACCAACACCCAAAAGGGATTTAACCCGGTGACACTGCCCAAAATCCGGGGAGCAATGCCGTTTTCGACAATTTGCTGCACCACTACAGCTACGGCTAAAACTTGCAGAGCTAAACCAATATCGCGCAAAGCTAGTAAAGCTGTCACCGTGACAATGCCGACAGTTCCCCCAAAAGGGATTAAGGCCATGGTGCCAATCAAGAGGCCGAATAGAAGACCAAAAGGAACTTTAATCGATAAAAATGCCGTGACTAATCCCAGGGCCATGCAGGTGGCACAAATTACCTGGCCGACAAAGTAATTCTGAAAACTTAACCGTAGGGTTAGGGAAAAGGGTTGTTGGACGGGTTTGGGCAACCATTGGATAATACTCCTCCAGATATCGGGACTGTGGAGAAGTAGATAAAAGGTGAGGATAATGGTTAGCAGCACATCAAGCACGCGCACCACGGTAAAAACGGTGAGATTAAGGGCTAAATTAACGCTTCTTCCCGCTAGAATCTGCAATTCTGCCCCTAAACGACTGTTAAACTGAGCGATAACACCATCGAAACTGATCGGAATCGGCAGATTCATCGTGTCGATTTTGGTATCTAGTTGCATCAGTTGGCGCTGTCCCGAGTCTAACCATTCTGGCAATCTGTTGACAAATTGCTGTGCTTGGGTGAAGACTAGGGGAACTAGGGTTATGCCCACGGCCACAAAAATTAAAATCGTGATCAGGGAAACCACGATCGCAGCTAAACCCCGTTTTAATCCCTGACGTTCCAACCAAGTCACCGGATAACCCAAGAGAAAAGATAGAACGGCCGCTATCAGTAAAATAACAAATAAAGATTCAAAATAGCCAAAAATTGCCGATAATGCCCAGACATTCAGGACGACAAGTGGTGCAGCTAGAGCAATCACCAGTAAGCGGGATAAGGAATTCAGGGATTGCCACCACGTCTGAACCCAATTGCGTTTCGGGGGAACGACTTTAACTTCCACCATGAAGCCTCTTAAAAGGGTTGTTTCAATACTTGTATTCTGACAGATCGAAGCCGAACTCGCTAACTCAACGAGTGGGAAGTGGGAAGATGGGGTGTGGGATGCTGACAGGTGTAGGTTTATTACAACAACCTTATGGGTGTAACGGGGGCATGCTGCCGACATTTAAGGTGAACGCATCCGTTAGGCTGTAGATCTAGTCACTCCATACTTGACAAGACAATGCAGTTGCATTACCATCAAGATCTAGTTTTTATAGACAGGCTTAGAGGTCGCTATGGCTGCAACGATGGCCCCATGCCCAGAATCCACTCTTACCGATCGCTATCAGACTACAATTCCCGATTCTGTTCGCAAAGCCCTTGGCTTGAATAAGCGTGATAAAATCTGCTACAACATACAGCCTAACGGCAAAGTATGGATTTCCAAGGCTGACGGAGCAGAAGAAAATGATCCGGTGCTTGGGAAATTTCTGAATTTTCTTGCACAAGATATGGAACAGAACCCTCAACACATACAGGCAATTAGTTCTAACCTAGTCAGTCATGTTCAATCTTTGGTCTCTGGCGTTGATCTGGATCTTGATGCACCACTTGTGGATGAGGACGAATAAGGTTGTCTATAGATCAGCCCCTAATAATTAATGGATGGAACATATTTGCTCATCCTCTGTTCCTTGAACAGTTTGAAGAACTTGTGACGCAGGTTGAAGAGCTGCGTCACAAGTTTCCTCAAGATTATAAAAGGAAAAATGCGACAAAGCGTCTAGCTGCCATAGCAAAGTTAGCCTTTGATACTATTCCTCAAGACCCAACTCGCAGTGAGTATCGACTGGGAACTGCGCTTGGAGACGATTACAAACACTGGTTTAGAGCCAAGTTTTTTCAGCAGTATCGACTGTTTTTTCGATATCATCAAGAGAGTAAAATAATTCTTCTCGCTTGGGTCAATGATGAAAACTCTAAACGAGCTTATGAGAGTAGTACAGACGCTTATAGAGTCTTTAGAAAAATGCTGGAGACCGGTCATCCTCCAGATGATTGGAATGACCTACTCAAAGAGGCGAAAAGTACAATTAGCCGTTTACGCGAAGCTGCTGAAACCGAAATTTAATGATAGATATGTCTGGACTTACCCATACATAAATACTAAAAAATCAACACAACCCTTATGGAGCTTCTCAGAAAAAATTGAAAAGAGGCTACTGGGTACATTTTTCACTTGAAAATGGCTTTACCGTTGACTGTATCTGGAGTAGAGCGATTCTATAGAGTTGGCTGTATAGCGATCGCTAACCTGATTGGAACAGATAGTGTCATCAATCTCTAGAGTAAGCGATTCCCTCTGTAGCCATGTTTAGATAGCTAGTACATTTACACTGGAGAAGTTCAGTTATATCAAAGAATTTTAGTTATCTGGCTCTTCGGTTTGTCTTATGCAACGTACAGGATTATAAGGAATGAAACTCTTATAGAGAAAGACATTTGGCGATTTTTGTCAATTGTTTTTGATCTAGAGCGAACTAATCAATTAAGTCTCTTGCCAGATAAGGATTTAGTCGATTTATGCTCCCCTATCGAACCATACCAAGTAACGAAGAGTTAGCCACATTCCTTGATGGCGTAACTTAGCAATAACGGGAGCAACAGAAGATAGATAGCCCTGCTGCTTCGCTTTAACTAAAACACCAAGCGTTCCTGAATATTTCAAGCGATATAAATCGGCAATACGTCGGGCTAACTGATCATCAAAAATCAGTAAACTATCTGGATTTTCTAATCCCAAAGCTAATACCTCTGCTTCTCCTTGCCCTAAATCAATAATAGCTGGAATTAGACTGACTGATTTAACCAGAGTAATTGAAATCCATTCAATCGCCTGAATATTGGGAACATCAATTCCTTGATTTTTACCGATTGCTAATTCTTCGATTACTGCTGGAGGAGTCAAGATTTGAGAATACAAGCGTTGGAGCAATTCCAAATAGCCCACTTGATGTAAGTACAGTAGAGGAGAGGTGTTGACAATGACTTGAGGATTAGGCATTGACAATATCTTGTTCCAATTGTTCAGTCGTTAAAGAAAAAGGGGAGACTTGATAACGCCCCAAAATAGTTAAAAATTCTACTCGTGACATTCCGGCTAATTGGGCTGCACGTCCTGAAGATAGTTTGTCAAGTTCAAAAAGTTTAACGGCTGCCAATATTTTTAATTCTCTTGATAGATTTTCAGGAGTTTCTTTGAGACTAATTAAGATTTCTTCAGGAATTTCAAGGGAAATAGTGCTCATTTTCTTTCTCTCTCAATAATTGTCTCTATTCTACACCAATAAAATTAGTCCTTCTCTGTGAGCAGAATCAGTAACGGGTTTCCCCTCTCCAGCCGACAGAATGAGCAGGTGCAGTCTATCTTGTCCTCAAGGGGTTGGAGACCAAACCTCTACGGCTTTATGGCAATATAATCGTGCTTAATTTGGGTTAGCCATCGCGTTGAGGGGCAGTCAAGGGAGAACACAAAGGCGAATCCGACATACCGCGCTACAATCTTTCATACAAGAGGACAGTTCGCCTGAGAAGGAGTAAAACAGGGGAAACTAATTGAGATTCCTTCTCCTGTGAATCGATGCGATCGCACTTTTAGGATACACTTATAAATGTGGTAAAACTTAAAATGAAAGCCAGAAAAACAATAAGGAGGTAAGGGCAGTAGCATGAACGACCAAAGTGCTGTAGATATTGAGCAATTCCTAGAGTATTTAGAAACTTCTGAGACGGCTGATGACGTGCTTCCCGAAGAAATTGAAGCGGCAGAGAAAGCCTATCAGGAGTATCTAGAAGGGCGCGATCCTGGCAAATCCTTAGTTAAGTTAAAGGCTGAATTAGGATGTGGCGTTACATCATCTTAAAACCAGCCGAGCGTTACCTAAAACGGTTACAGCCTCGTAGCCAAGAGCGTATCTTAAATGAACTGGATCAATTGCTGGTTAGTCCTACTCAGACAGATTTCAAAAAACTTAAAGGACGTGAGGGTTATCGTCTGCGAGTTGGTAATTATCGGGTATTAATGCAAGTCAATCGAGAAGAACGGCTTTTCATTATCACTGAGATCGGTTCTCGTGGTGATATTTATAAATAATACCGAATCCGACATACTGTGCCACAATACCTCACGGAAGAGGATAGTTCGCTTGAGAAGGGGTAAAACAGGGGAAACTAATTGAGATTCCTTCCTTTGGGAGTCGCTGCTAGGGAGAGAAATATAAAGATTTATTAAATTGTAGCTTTTGATACTTTGCTGGGGGGGGTAGTGTGTATAGTCCTTTTGTACGTCTTTGTTGTTGGGTTGGGCTGTTGCTTGATTCAAGGTACAAGAGGGGCGATCGCACTATTCCGGTAGAAATTTGAAGGTGAATCATGAGTAATTTAAAAAAAGTTCTTTCCATTAGTCTAAGTGGAAAAATTTTGGTTATAGCAGCATTAGGTACATCTTTAAATATAAGTCAAGCCAAACCAGCTAATGCGGTTGCAGGAGGAGTGGTAGGTGGAGCCTTCAGTCTAGCCGCATACTATTTATGTATTAAAGAAAAAAGACTTTTCTGTGAAGCTTTACTGCTAGATCCACCAGGAGATAATATTACTAATCTTGGTTTTACTGTAAAGTATAATCCTAGTAAAATAGCCTTCGATTCTAATCCCACTCCTTATTTTTTTTGTAACTTTTCCAGCGGAACTTTATGTCCACCCACAGATCCTCAATCTGGAATACAACCTATTCTAGATGGGAATTTTATTGTGGCTAATCATCCTCAATCAAATCGAAATAACACATCATTTACTTATACAAATGATATATTAACAAATACAGTTTCGTTAAATTATGATTTATCAGCTAATCCGGCTGACGCATCAATAGGTACAAACTTTTTTGGACTTGAATTTAACGTTTTAGTTCCTTATAATGCTGTTCAATACTTTGATCAACCTGGTGACTATGACATATCTTTTGAAAACACAGTTTGTACTAATGATTCAGTCCCTCCAACCTCCTGTGGTAGTCCTGATGGCAGAGTCGGTGTAAACTTTATACAAGTACCCGAACCATCCTCCCTACTTTCTTTACTTATATTTGGCACACTAGGTGCAGCCTCAACCCTCAATCGCAAACTAAAGCCATCCAAATCCTCAGAAAACGAAACCACAAGAAGTCTGTGATATCCTTGAATTCTTGAAACAAGTCAATCTATCAAAATTTAATTTAGGTGTAGTAATGCTGAAAAATCAAAGGAATCAAATTTTTGCTATAAGCTCAATAATTTTGAGTTTAGCCACTAGCGTTCAGAGTGCGAGTGGAGCTACATTGAGCATTGCAGATGCTTCAGTGATACTTCAGTCAACTATTTCAGATTCTGACGTATTCCTTTTAACTGCACTTACCACCCCCGTCTCAGGAACTGTTGATTATAATTCTACTTCAGTAACGCCCGGCTGGTCTGGAACGCTCTCTGGTACTTACAATAAAGATAATCTTAACGTGAGCTATATAGGAAACCTCTTAAGCTATCCATCGGGGCCAGTAACTTGGAACAGTAGCGGTAATTATGGTAGTATTCCTTGGAATAGTAGTGGTAGTGCTACATTTGTTTCTACTTCAGCGACAGGATTTAACATAATTTTTAATGACTCGTTGACTGTTGGTAGTAATTCAGGTTCGATCAATTACATAATTCCAGGAATTCAAGACGAAAGTGGTACTTTTTTTGATGGAGAAGTCGGAACAGGAACAGTATCAATTGATGGTAGTACCTACTCTGATCTTATTGGATACTCTTATTTTACTCCGCCAATAACAATAGGACCGTTGAGATTCACATCAGATTTAATTATCCTAAGAGAAATACCAATTCCTCTTCCTTCTATATTCAATAAGGGTGAAGTTGTTTTTTATCCAAATTCACCAGGTATAGAAAGTAGAATTCTGGTTGCCGCCGTCCCCGAACCAACTTCCACTCTTACCCTCCTCGCCTTCGGCACACTCGGCGCAGCCTCAACCCTCAAACGCAAACTAAAACCATCTAAATCCTCAGAAAAGGAAACCACAAAAGTCTCCTAGAAACCATCAATAAAAAACGCACAATCACCCCTTCATTCACTCACTTGAAGGGGGTTATTTTTACCATCTTTTTTAATCTTAAAAAAATTCCCATTGACCTTAGAAAAGGGTGAGAAACTCGGCTTGATTGATAATTGGAATCCCTTGATAAGTATCGATAATTAAAAAATCACCTTTTTTTGCGATCTCAACTCGTGGTTAAATTAATCTGATGTTCGCGTTAAGGCTATTTTGAGACTTCCTCAACGCGGGAATCAGGGTTCCAGCTAACGACAGAATAAAAGTTTCAGCTTATCCCGTACTTACGTTAATTAGTCATCCCAGTCTGAATTCCCAGGCAATAAAGTTAATCTAAACATTTGCCTGACTTAGAGAATCTTGATTCTGGTTTTTTTGTAAGAGTTGAATGGGTTGTTGACATCCTCACCGCCGTAAACGGACGGTGATTCCCAAACCTCACGATTTAGGTTTCTGCTTCTTTCCCTTGCGGGGTTCCGCACCTGCCTTAACAGATTTACTCTGTTCTG
>VYLR01000217.1_pt1 | contig 12287 bp, 6 predicted proteins | sample 5114291 | NCBI WGS metagenome assembly VYLR01 (sample SAMN12291774, study PRJNA351875) | freshwater metagenome | isolation source: freshwater lake | place: USA: Michigan, Lansing Lake | collected 2013-08-14
GGAAGGTCTTGGCCGCCAGCGGCGCGCTGAACAGGACGGCGGCAGCCAGGCCCAGCAGGCCGGCGGCACGCGCGAGGCGTTGTGCAAGTTTCATCGGGGTCTCCTTCTCCTCGTGTTCTCGTGCCGGGTGCTGCCCGGCGCAGCGCTCAGGCGCCGGTTGCCAGGGGCAGCCGGCGCTCCGCCAGTGCCGCCAGGTAGCCCGCACCCAGCGGTATCACGGCATCGTTGAAATCGTAGCGGGTCGAATGCAGCCAGCAGCCCTCGCCGCCGCCCTGGCCCAGGCGCGCGTAGCAGCCGGGCCGCGCCTGGAGCATGAAGGAGAAGTCCTCCGCGCCCATCGATGGCGGCATATTGCGGACCACCTGGTCCTGGCCAACCAGTTGCTCGGCCACGCCCGCGGCAAACTCGTACTGCGGCCGGTGGTTGATGGTGGCCGGGTACATGCGCTGGTAGCGCACATCGGCCGTGGCGCCAAAGGCGCGCGCCGTGCTTTCGACCAGTTCTTTCAGGCGCGCCTCGATCTGGCTCTGCACGCTGTGCTGGAACGCGCGCACGGTGCCGCTGATGCGCGCTTCGCGCGGCACCACCGAGAACGCGTTGAGGTTACCGGCCTGCACCGCGCACAGCGACACGACCGCCGCCTCCAGCGGTGCCACATTGCGCGCCACGATCGACTGCGCCGCGGCGATCACGTGCCCGGCCACCAGCACCGGGTCCACGGTCAAGTGCGGGTGGGCGCCATGGCCGCCCTTGCCGCGGACAACGATCTCCACGCGGTCGGCCGCGGCCATCATCGGCCCGGGATTCAGACCGATGTGTCCGGCTGGCAGGCCCGGCCAGTTGTGCAGCGCGTAGACCTCGTCGGCGGGAAACCGCTCGAACAGCCCGTCGCCGATCATCTCCCGGGCGCCCGCATAGCCCTCCTCGCCGGGCTGGAAGATCAGGTAGACGGTGCCGTCGAAGTGGCGCGTGGCGGCCAGGTACTGGGCGGCGCCGAGCAGCATGGTGGTGTGTCCGTCGTGGCCGCAGGCGTGCATCAGGCCGCTGCGGGTGGAGCGGTGCCCGAACTCGTTTTCCTCGCCGATCGGCAGCGCGTCCATGTCGGCGCGCAGGCCAACCGACCGGCCACTGGTCTGCGCGCACCCGCGCACCACGCCGACCACGCCGGTGCGACCGACCCCGGTGTGTACCTCGATGCCCCACTGGCGCAGCCGCTCGGCCACCAGGGCCGCGGTGCGGTGCTCCTCGAAGCCCAGTTCGGGATGTGCATGCAGATCGCGCCGGACGCGCGTGAGTTCATCGTGATGCTGGTTGACGAAGCCGACCGCGCCGGTGAGCGCGGCACCCAGATAGCGGCCCATCAGCACGCCCTCGTCAGTGGGCACTCGCCGCGCGGTCGATGCGCAGGCGCGGATCGACCGCGAAGTACAGCAGGTCGACCACCAGGTTGATGAGCACGAACACCAGCGCAATCAGGCACAGGTAGGCCGCCATGACCGGGATATCCGCAAACTGCACGCTCTGGATGAAAAGCAGACCCATGCCCGGCCACTGGAATACGGTCTCGGTGACGATGGCGAAGGCGATGATCCCTCCGAGCTGCAGGCCAGTGATGGTGATGACCGGCACCAGCGTGTTCTTCAATGCATGGCCGAAGTGCACTGCGCGGTTGGTCAGGCCGCGCGCCCGCGCAAACTTGATGTAATCGGTGCGCAGCACCTCGAGCATTTCGGAGCGGACCAGCCGCATGATGAGGGTCAGTTGGAACAGCGCCAGCGTGATCGACGGCAGGATCAGGTGCTGCCAACCCTTGGCGGTCAGGAATCCGGTGGTCCACCAACCCAGCGCCACCACGTCGCCCCGTCCGTAGGAAGGCAGCCAGCCGAGGTTCACAGCGAACACCAAGATCAGCAGGATGCCGATCAGGAAGGTCGGCAGCGACACACCGAGCAGCGAGACGGCCAGCAGGAACTGCGAAAACCAGGAGTTGCGTCGCAGCGCCGTGTAGACGCCCATCGGGATGCCGATCACGATCGCCAGCGTGGCGGCCACCAGCGACAGCTCGAGCGTGGCCGGCAGTCGCTCCCGGATCAGCGTCGAGACCTCGCGTCCCTGCCGCAGGCTGATGCCGAAGTCCCCCTGCGCGGCATTGCCGATGAAGGTGACGAACTGAACGAAAAAGGGTTGATCGAGCCCGAGGTCGGCACGCAGCCTGCTGCGATCCTCAGCCGTGGCGTCCTGGCCGAGCATCTGGGTGACCGGATCGCCAACGTACTGGAACAGCAGGAAGGCGACGAAGGCCACCGTCAGCATCACCAGGACGGCTTGCAGCAGGCGACGGACGATGAAGGCGAGCATGAAGCGGGTTGCTGCGGCGCCGGAAGAGAAAAAACCCGGCCCCCTAGTATCGGCGGCCGGGTTGTCAGGAGATCGAAATATTACGCCTGCTCATTCCGCAGGTCGGCCTCGTGGCCGTGGCCCAGGCGGGCGGTGGCAAATTCACAACGGGCCGCAACGGTCGCTGCCTGCATCGGGCTGCCCGCGCATAAAAGCCAAGGGCCGCGCGCGGCGGCCCCTCTCTTTGGCAGCGTTTGCCGCGGCCGTCAGTTGATGCGCACCCAGCGCATCTCGAGACGGTTGTCGGCTCGATGCACCACTTGCACGTTCTTCCGCATCGCCCAGGGAATGACCTGATGATGCAGCGGAATGTGCATGACATTCCGGTTGTGCACGAGCAGCGCGTCGGCGATCAGCTGGTTGCGCTTCTTGAGATCGGTCTCGCTTTTCATGGCGTCGACCAGCTTGTCGAGCTCCGGCACGCTCGCGCGCCCAAGATTCCACTGGCCGTCACCACCCTGGCCAGGCGTACGCGCCAGCGAGCCCAGCGAGTACAGCGCGTCGAAGGTCGGCACTCCCCAGCCCAGCAGGTAGGCCGAGGTATCGCGGTTCTGGATCTTGGGGAAGTAAGTTGCGCGCGGCATCGCGTTCAGGTTCACCTTCAGACCGATCTGCGCCCACATCGTGACGATGGCCTTGCAGATTTCCTCGTCGTTGATGTAACGGTTGTTGGGGCAGTCGAGCGTGAAGCCGAAGCCGTTGGGATAGCCAGCCTGGGCGAGCAGTTCGCGCGCGCGTTTTTGGTCAAAAGGCAGGCGCTCATCGCCGGCCTTGGTCCAGCCGTTGACCTGGCGCGCGATCATCGAGCCGGTGGGCTCGGCCACGCCGCGCATCACGGCGCGGTTGATGGCGGCGATGTCGATCGCGTGGTACAGCGCCTGGCGGACCCGAATGTCCTTGAACGGATTCCTGCCCTTAACATCGCTGTACTGAAGCTCGTCGCGAAACTGGTCCAGGCCAATGAAAATGGTGCGCGCCTCAGGACCTTCCACGACGGTGATATTGGGGTTCTGCCGAAGACGCCCCAGATCCTGCACGGCGGGGTCCAGGACGAAGTCCAGCTCGCCCGACAGCAGTGCAGCGGTACGGGTGGCGTCCGAGCGTATCGGCGTGTAGATGACCTCGCTCACATTGCCCTTGCGAGACTTCGCGCCCCACCAGTTGGGGTTCTCGACGAACACGGTACGAACGTCGACTTCGCGCGACTTCAGCATGTAGGGCCCGGTGCCGTTGGCGTTGCGTGCGGCGAAGGTCTCCTCGCGACCGGCGAAGTTTTGCGGCGCAGTAACCTTGTTCTTCTCGGCCCAGGCCCTGCTCATGATGCGGATCTCGGTGAGCTGGCGCAGCAGCACCGGGTTGGGTACATCGGTAATCACGAGAACGGTGTGCGTGTCGGTGGCGCGCGCGCGCTGGATGCCCGTGGTGTAAACACGCATGTTGCTGGTGGGCATCATCGCGCGCTGGATGGAGAACTCGACGTCAGCGGCGGTCAGGGGTGTGCCGTCGTGGAACCTTACATCGCGCCGGATCTCGAAACGCCAAATCAGCGGCGTGTCGAGCTTCCAGCTGGTTGCCAGTTGCGGCTCTAGCTCAAACTTCTCGTTGTAGGCGAGCAGCGCCTCGTAGACATACGAATTGGCCGTGTTGTTCAGGCCCTCGTTCTGCGAGTGCGGATCAAAGGTCAGAATGTCGCCTTGGCTGGCCCATCGCAGGGTCTTGGCCTCGGGCGCGGTGGCCAGCAGCGCAGCCGCCGCCATGATGGCGGCAACGGCAAATCGACGCATGATTTCTCCTCGAAGCTTGGAAACTAGGGTGCCTGAAGCAGGGATGCTGCCGCAAGGTCGCGTGGGGGTCAAACCGCGGCAACTCCGGCGGACACCGTAGAAACCCTAGCGTCTCGGCGGTTTGCCTGTCCGCAGGAGCGTCGGCGGAGGTCCGGACGTCAGGGTACGTCGTCTGTCGAGCTTTGGGGTTCAACCGGCGACGGCGGCAGGGGTGACCTTCATCGGGCCGCACTCTCATGCAATGGGGTGGCCCGACTCGGGCGGTCGCTGAGGTTGGCACAACTGCCACGTCGAGACTTGGAAAACCGGCAGCGCCGCTTGTTGCGTGCCGGCGCGGGCAAACCGAAACCAGAAGAGTCAGATCGGCGGCGACCTCGGCGGCGGAGCCTCGGCATTACGGGAACCGAAGTTCGATGTCACCGTAGAACGCTTCAACCGCGCTTCGGGTGTTGTCGGTGTCGGTTAGAACGCCGATGCCGACGAGACGGCCCGGCGCTTGACCAAAGGCGCGCTGGTAATCCTCGACATAATTGCGCGCGAAGGGCTTCCATTGCCCGAGGCGGTCATGGCCGGCGCCGGCCACCACCATCTTCACCTGCCCCAGCACCGCGTTCGGGATCACGGTTCCCGGGGGCTGGCGGTTCTCCCAAACGTACATCAGCGTCGCGAAGGGAATCGGCTGATCCGTAAGCATGCGCGCCGTCTCCATGAGCATCTGCTCGCGCGCAGGCAGGCTCGCCTTGTCTCCGTCGAAAAACAGCAGGAGGCGCACGGGCGAGTCGTCACTGTGGCGGACAGTGACGTCCGCCTCGGCGATGGGGTCGAGTACCCTCCACTGCCAGGCGATCACCGGACGCTGGAGGGGGTCGACGTCGAGTCGTTGCTTCAGCCCCGTCGCAGCGCGGTCGGCCACGGCGTGCAGCACGACCTTCCGCAACGCCGGATCCACGACGAGGTCGTACCGGGTTGGTGCCTTCGCGCGCGTGATGATCCAGGGACGCCAGCCGCGCGGCAACTCCGCGCCCGGACGATTGGCGGAGAAGGCTTGTACATCGCCGAAGACAGGCGCTGGCCGATCCAAAGACGCGCACGCCGGCAGCAACAAGACAGTCACCGCCGCCAGGAGCCCGCGCGGATTTCGCAGAAAGAACCACATGACCGAGTTTCCCAGTCGTGACTGCCGTGATCCATTGGTGCTCTTCCGGATGAAGGACGCGGAAAGCGGTGCCGGCGGCGCACGAAGCAAAACGCCCCGACGCAATCGCGCCGGGGCGTTTCACAGCAGGTGAGCCTGACAATGTCCTACTTTCACGGGAAATACATCCCACTATCATCGGCGCTGAGGCGTTTCACGGTCCTGTTCGGGATGGGAAGGAGTGGGTCCACCTCGCTATGGTCGTCAGGCAAAGAGGGACGACCGTCCTGTGGAATCTGAAAGATACCGACAAGGCGATCCAACTCGGAAGAAGCAAGCTTCACGAAGGTGAAGCAGGTTGCGATGCACAACTGCTCAGCCTCGAGAACGAGGCAGCACGGTTATGGAATCAAGCCGCACGGGCAATTAGTAACGGTTAGCTCAACGCCTTACAGCGCTTCCACACCCGTCCTATCAACGTCCTGGTCTCGGACGACCCTTTAGGGAGGTCAAGCCTCCGGGAAGACTCATCTTCAGGCAAGTTTCCCGCTTAGATGCTTTCAGCGGTTATCTCTTCCGCACATAGCTACCCGGCGATGCCACTGGCGTGACAACCGGTACACCAGAGGTGCGTCCACTCCGGTCCTCTCGTACTAGGAGCAGCCCCCGTCAATCTTCCAGCGCCCACGGCAGATAGGGACCAAACTGTCTCACGACGTTTTAAACCCAGCTCACGTACCTCTTTAAATGGCGAACAGCCATACCCTTGGGACCGGCTACAGCCCCAGGATGAGATGAGCCGACATCGAGGTGCCAAACACCGCCGTCGATATGAACTCTTGGGCGGTATCAGCCTGTTATCCCCAGAGTACCTTTTATCCGTTGAGCGATGGCCCTTCCATACAGAACCACCGGATCACTTAGTCCTACTTTCGTACCTGCTCGACTTGTCGGTCTCGCAGTCAAGCACGCTTATGCCTATGCACAATCAGCACGATTTCCGTCCGTGCCTAGCGTACCTTCGAGCTCCTCCGTTACCCTTTGGGAGGAGACCGCCCCAGTCAAACTGCCTACCATGCACTGTTCCCCACCCGGATGACGGGCGAAGGTTAGAACCGCAAACAAATCAGGGTGGTATTTCAACGTCGGCTCCACGACACCTAGCGGCACCGCTTCAAAGCCTCCCACCTATCCTACACAGATCGGTTCACAGTCCAATGCAAAGCTACAGTAAAGGTTCATGGGGTCTTTCCGTCTAGCCGCGGGTAGATTGCATCATCACAAACATTTCAACTTCGCTGAGTCTCGGGAGGAGACAGTGTGGCCATCATTACGCCATTCGTGCAGGTCGGAACTTACCCGACAAGGAATTTCGCTACCTTAGGACCGTTATAGTTACGGCCGCCGTTTACTGGGGCTTCGATCAAGAGCTTGCACTCCATCACTTAACCTTCCAGCACCGGGCAGGCGTCACACCCTATACGTCGACTTTCGTCTTTGCAGAGTGCTGTGTTTTTAATAAACAGTTGCAGCCACCGATTCTCTGCGACCCGGTCACGCTCTGGGCGTCTCTCCCATCACGCTACAAGGGCACACCTTCTTCCGAAGTTACGGTGTCAATTTGCCGAGTTCCTTCTCCCGAGTTCTCTCAAGCGCCTGAGCATATTCAGCTCGCCCACCAGTGTCGGTTTTCGGTACGGTCGTTTCCAACTGAAGCTTAGAGGCTTTTCTTGGAACCACATCCAATCACTTCGCGGCACGAGGCCACTCGTTCCTTCACCTCGGTGATGCGCCAGCGGATTTGCCTACTGGCCACCTACGATCAGAAACCGGGACATCCAACACCCGGATGATCTTCAACAGTCCGTCCCCCCATCGCATTGGAAATCGGTGCAGGAATATTGACCTGCTTCCCATCGACTACGGCTTTCGCCCTCGTCTTAGGGGCCGACTCACCCTGCTCCGATGAACGTAGAGCAGGAAACCTTGGGCTTACGGCGAGAGGGCTTTTCACCCTCTTTAACGCTACTCATGTCAGCATTCGCACTTCTGATACCTCCAGCAGCCTTCTCAAGCCACCTTCACAGGCGTACAGAACGCTCCCCTACCACGCGCCTTGCGGCGCATCCGCAGCTTCGGTTATCAACTTAGCCCCGTTACATCTTCCGCGCAGGAAGACTCGATCAGTGAGCTATTACGCTTTCTTTAAAGGATGGCTGCTTCTAAGCCAACTTCCTGACTGTCTTAGCCTTCCCACTTCGTTTCCCACTTAGTTGATATTTGGGACCTTAGCTGGCGGTCTGGGTTGTTTCCCTTTCGTGTCCGGACGTTAGCACCCGGTGCACTGTCTCCCGCGCTGACACTTCCAGGTATTCGGAGTTTGCAATGGTTTGGTAAGGCGCCATGCCCCCCTAGCCATAACAGTGCTCTACCCCCTGGAGTGATACGCGAGGCACTACCTCAATAGTTTTCGGGGAGAACCAGCTATTTCCAGATTTGTTTGGCCTTTCACCCCTATCCACAGCTCATCCGCTACTTTTGCAACAGTAGTCGGTTCGGTCCTCCAGTGAGTGTTACCCCACCTTCAACCTGGCCATGGATAGATCATCTGGTTTCGGGTCTACACCGTGCGACTGGACGCCCTATTCGGACTCGCTTTCGCTACGCCTTCCCTACTCGGTTAAGCTCGCCACACAATGTAAGTCGCTGACCCATTATGCAAAAGGTACGCAGTCACCCCTTACGAGGCTCCTACTGTTTGTATGCATGCGGTTTCAGGATCTATTTCACTCCCCTCCCGGGGTTCTTTTCGCCTTTCCCTCACGGTACTGGTTCACTATCGGTCGATTACGAGTATTTAGCCTTGGAGGATGGTCCCCCCATCTTCAGACAGGATTTCACGTGTCCCGCCCTACTTAACGTGCGCTTAGTTCCACCTCTGACCTTTCGCGTACGGGGCTATCACCCACTATGGCCTGACTTTCCAGACAGTTCCACTAGATCAAAGGCTAAAACGCACAGGCTGGTCCGATTTCGCTCGCCACTACTTTCGGAATCTCGGTTGATTTCTGTTCCTCTGGCTACTTAGATGTTTCAGTTCACCAGGTTCGCCGCCGCGCGCCTATGTATTCAGCGCGGGCTACCCTTGCGGGTGGGTTTCCCCATTCGGACATCTCCGGATCAATGTCTGTTTGCCGACTCCCCGGAGCTTTTCGCAGGCTGCCACGTCCTTCATCGCCTGTAATCGCCAAGGCATCCACCACATGCACTTAGTCGCTTGATTCCATAACGGTGCCGCCTCTTACGAGACGGATCGTTACAAAGCGACCGCGTTGCCGTTCTCAAGTTTGCTGAGAGTTTTGAATGCAATCACAACCCGGCATCAGCTCTTCTCATAACGAGCTGATGCGCTTTGCTTCTTCCGAATTGTTAAAGATCGAAACAGCTTTGGCGAGAAGCCAAGCGCAAACACGCCCGACGACGTGCTTGCGTTTACCTTCCGGGTAACCTGGTGGAGGTGAACGGGATCGAACCGATGACCTCCTGCTTGCAAAGCAGGCGCTCTCCCAACTGAGCTACACCCCCGAGAAAAATCGTTGGTGGGTCTGGTTGGATTCGAACCAACGACCCCCGCCTTATCAAGACGGTGCTCTAACCGACTGAGCTACAGACCCATACCTGCAAATGAGCCGCAAATGAGCACTCCCAATTGCAATCAGGGTCTGGCGCCGCGAAGCCGTAGCCCGCGCGCACCCTGCCACTCGCTGCCGCGAGAAACGAACCGATAAGTGTGGACGCCTGAATCGAACGCACGCTCCAGAAAGGAGGTGATCCAGCCGCACCTTCCGATACGGCTACCTTGTTACGACTTCACCCCAGTCATGAATCTCACCGTGGTCGCCGCCCTCCTTGCGGTTAGGCAAACGGCTTCTGGTGAAACCCACTCCCATGGTGTGACGGGCGGTGTGTACAAGACCCGGGAACGTATTCACCGCGACATGCTGATCCGCGATTACTAGCGATTCCGACTTCATGCAGTCGAGTTGCAGACTGCAATCCGGACTACGACCGGTTTTCTGGGATTGGCTCCCCCTCGCGGGTTGGCAACCCTCTGTACCGGCCATTGTATGACGTGTGAAGCCCTACCCATAAGGGCCATGAGGACTTGACGTCATCCCCACCTTCCTCCGGTTTGTCACCGGCAGTCTCACTAGAGTGCCCTTTCGTAGCAACTAGTGACAAGGGTTGCGCTCGTTGCGGGACTTAACCCAACATCTCACGACACGAGCTGACGACAGCCATGCAGCACCTGTGTCCAGGCTCTCTTTCGAGCACCCTCACATCTCTGCGAGGTTCCTGGCATGTCAAGGGTAGGTAAGGTTTTTCGCGTTGCATCGAATTAATCCACATCATCCACCGCTTGTGCGGGTCCCCGTCAATTCCTTTGAGTTTTAATCTTGCGACCGTACTCCCCAGGCGGTCGACTTCACGCGTTAGCTGCGTTACCGAAGAAGTGAATCCCCGACAACTAGTCGACATCGTTTAGGGCGTGGACTACCAGGGTATCTAATCCTGTTTGCTCCCCACGCTTTCGTGCATGAGCGTCAGTCAGGTCCCAGGGGGCTGCCTTCGCCATCGGTGTTCCTCCACATCTCTACGCATTTCACTGCTACACGTGGAATTCCACCCCCCTCTGACAAACTCTAGCCATGCAGTCACAAGTGCAGTTCCCAGGTTGAGCCCGGGGATTTCACACCTGTCTTGCATAGCCGCCTGCGCACGCTTTACGCCCAGTAATTCCGATTAACGCTTGCACCCTACGTATTACCGCGGCTGCTGGCACGTAGTTAGCCGGTGCTTATTCTGCAGGTACCGTCATTAACGCCGAGTATTAGTCAGCGCCGTTTCGTTCCTGCCAAAAGCGGTTTACAACCCGAGGGCCTTCTTCCCGCACGCGGCATGGCTGGATCAGGCTTGCGCCCATTGTCCAAAATTCCCCACTGCTGCCTCCCGTAGGAGTCTGGGCCGTGTCTCAGTCCCAGTGTGGCTGGTCGTCCTCTCAGACCAGCTACTGATCGTCGCCTTGGTGAGCCTTTACCCCACCAACTAGCTAATCAGACATCGGCCGCTCCAGTAGCGCGAGGTCTTGCGATCCCCCGCTTTCACCCGTAGGTCGTATGCGGTATTAGCCAATCTTTCGACTGGTTATCCCCCACTACTGGGCACGTTCCGATGCGTTACTCACCCGTTCGCCACTCGCCACCAGGGTTGCCCCCGTGCTGCCGTTCGACTTGCATGTGTAAGGCATGCCGCCAGCGTTCAATCTGAGCCAGGATCAAACTCTTCAGTTCAATCACTGTTTGACGATGCGCCCAAGGACGCATCGACGTCGCTCTCACTTGCGGAATTGATTCATTGAGTCCGAAGACTCTCAATCCGTGTGAAGCGTTTGATGGTTTGAGCTTGCCGCGGGCAGCGCGTCGTGAGACGCGATGTCGCGGTTGCGCCTCATCAAGCGCCCACACTTATCGGCTGTTTCGTTTTTAAAGAGCAGGCTGCTTTGAAATTGCCCAGGACTGAATCCCGGGCCGCGGAGGCTAGAAGCCTACTCACGTCGCTACGTTTTTTTCGTCGCGCCGTGTTCACAAGCAGCAGAGAAACGAGATTATGAGGACAAAAAATCGGACTGTCAAACGAGAGAGCGGAGCAGCCTCCCCCGACGACGAGCCCCCTCCAACCTCGCGCCGGGGCGCCTGACCGGCGGCCGATGTCCAAGAACCGCGCGGGAGCGGCGCCCATCGGCGCAGGCGCAGGGCCCTCAGGGCGCACTCGCCCGCAGCGACAGCACGGGAGGAGCTGCGCGGGTGGGTTCGTTCCGGCCTACTCGTTGGCAAACCGCGCCGGGCGCTTCTCCAGAAATGCGTTCATCCCCTCCTTCTGGTCTGCCGTGGCGAACAGCGAATGAAACAGCCGACGCTCGAACAGCAGCCCCTCGTTCAAGGGGCTCTCCAAGGCACGGTTGACGGCCTCCTTGGCGATCATGACCGCCGGTCCCGAGAAACCGGCGATGGCCGCCGCCGCCTCGGCCGACTCCGCGAGCAACTTGTCGCCCGGAACCACCCGCGCCACCAGACCACAGCGCTCGGCCTCGGCTGCGTCCATGAGCCGCCCCGTCAGGACGAGGTCCATGGCCTTGGCCTTGCCAACGGCGCGCGGTAGCCGTTGCGTGCCGCCCGCGCCGGGAATGATCCCGAGCTTGATCTCGGGCTGGCCGAAGCGGGCGTTATCGGCGGCGATGATGAAGTCGCACATCATCGCCAGTTCGCAGCCACCGCCGAGCGCGTACCCGGAGACGGCGGCGATGATCGGCTTGCGCACCCGCTTGATGGTGTCCCAGTTGCGGGTGATGAACTCGCCCTTGAACACGTCCATGTAGGTCCAGTCCTTTATCGCGGCGATGTCAGCACCGGCAGCAAAGGCCTTCTCGGAACCGGTGATCACAATGGCGCCTATGCCTTCGTCGGCGTCGAAGGCCAGCAGGGCCCGGCCCAGTTCATCCATCAGCACGTCGTTCAGTGCATTGAGCGCCTTCGGACGGTTCAGCGTGATCCAGCCGACACGGTCGCGCTGGTCGACCAGAATGCAGGTGTATTGAATTGCTTCGCTCATCGTCTGCCTCCTTGGGAAACGATCCGATGATATTGCCGTCCTGCCCCGCCGCTGCCGGCGCTGCTCTGCTGGCCCGGGATCCCGTCATGCAGGCACTCGGCCTGCGGCTTCTCGAGAGCGAGGCCGGCCACGCCGCCGTGGAACTGCAGGTGCAGCCCGCGCACCTGAACGCGACTGGCGTGGTCCATGGCGGCGTCCTCTTCACGCTGGCCGACAGCGCCTTCGCGATTGCCGCCAACAACGAAGGCGAGGCACGCTGGGCAGCGCATGCGGCCATCGAGTTCCTGCGCCCTGCGCGCGCC
>VYLR01000219.1_pt1 | contig 12181 bp, 10 predicted proteins | sample 5114291 | NCBI WGS metagenome assembly VYLR01 (sample SAMN12291774, study PRJNA351875) | freshwater metagenome | isolation source: freshwater lake | place: USA: Michigan, Lansing Lake | collected 2013-08-14
AGATGCAAGGGTTTTGAGTAATTTTAGCATATTTCCTTGCACCTGAGCGACTCTCAATCTAGCTAAAAGCCTTTTCCAATAAAGGTTGTAGCTTCTTTCAGCAAACCCTAAATAAGTTATTTATGTTCAAAATTCATAAAAAACCTAAAGTCATACCAGTGACTTTAGTAAAATAATCCGTAGGTTGGGTTAAACGAAGTGCAACCCAACACATAACATGAAGAATAATAGGGGGATGATGTTGGGTTTCCGTTGTCAACCCAACCTACCAGATCGGCGATCGCTAGACTAATGCTTTGTCTGCTGATCGCTTTAATGAAGACACAGATTCAGTTTGGAATGCAGGTGTAGTCTTAGGTTGTGATTTTTGCTGCTGTTCTTGGAGTTCAGCTAAACGCAAATTACTCCAATTTATGAGTGCTGGATTTCCTAAACGAGGAGCTAAATTAGATAAGAGTTGGAGAACCGAAATAGCTTCTGGCTCGATTTTAAGAGAAGCAAGATAACAGTCACTGGCTACTTCTAATTCACCCATTTTTTCATGACATTGACCAGCCATAAACCAAGCAACTGGAGTACCTGGAGGCCCTAACCTTGTGGCTGAACGATATACTTTGGCTGCTTCTTCAAGTTTACCTTGCTTGATCAAGACTTCTCCCAACTCAAGATGATATCTGGATTCTAAAGGCTCCATCTGTACTATTGTGCGTACTCTTTCTTCTGCAAGATCGAGATTATTAAGCCATATAGACTCTTTAGAACGGCTTTCTAAGCAAAGGCTGAGATTTTCCCATGCTACTACTTTTTGTAATTCATTTTCACCATTAAGCAGACTTCTGGCATAAGATTCACATAAATCCATTTCTTCAACTACCTTCTGTTTATCCCTGCGTAAAAATGGCACAAAAGAAACAGAACGGTAGTACATACTCATCAAGAAGTTATATTCAAAGTCATTGAGTGAAGGTTTTAACTGTTGAATGTCTTTGGTAACTTCTTCACGCCAAAACTCAGCCGTCGCTAAATCCCCAAGAGTTTTTGCATACTCAACTACAAGTTGTAAACCAGCATTGATTTTTGGCTTACTCCCTGATGGAGCATGAGTAGCAATTGCTTCAACTTCTTGGATGTAATCAAAGGTTTGATCATCAAAGCGAGTAATCAAGCTAGAAAGCGCTCTACACCATGCTAGAGTAGCAAGCTCTACATTATCAGCAATTTCTGAGCTAGACATCTCTGGTATGTACTCTTTCACTACCCGATGAAAGCACAAGCTTCTCAACACATTCATCACTCGTAGTTTAGTGAGATTTGGCAGTTCTTGATAGTTGGATAAATACTCACAAAACTTTTCCCAGCGTTCAGTACGTAGTTCTTTGGCTAGTTGTAGTGGATGATCAACTTGGTATTGAAACATCCCAGTTTCTTTAACTAGAGATTTTCGAAACAAAGGAGAGATATTTACCTGTACAGTATAGGGCAGTGTAGCGTTATTTATTAAACTATCATAATTGAATTCAATGCCATGATGATGCGGTTTGCCCCCATTCATAGGGCCAAGATCAAAATATTGTCGATTTAACCAAGCAATGGGTGAACTATCAAGCGTCAGCATAAAATATCTCCTAATTTTTACTATTTAACTAGGCTCTTCGGTTTGTGTTATGCAATGGACGGGGGTTATAAGGAATGAAACCCTTATAGAGACAGACATTACCGTGATTTTTGTCAATTGTTTGCGATCTGGAGCAAACTAATCAATTAAGTCTCTTGCCAGAGAAGGATTTAGTCAATTTATGCCCCCCTATCGAACCATAACAAGTCCCGAAGAGCCTTTAACTATTAAGCAAGATTGTATTAATTACAGTTACATAGTTAACATTAGTGACTATGTAACTGTAATTAATACATAAAAAATATTTTTATAAATACATTATTTGTATTTATAAAAATATTTCGCACAAATGCCTTATTTTAAGCCAAAAAACAAGACCATTTAGCGGTTGCCATAACTCTAGCTCCACCACGTATAGTTGTGAAAGCTACAAATTCTGGTGAATCTTTAGCAGATTTCGCTTTTAAGTCAATGATTTCGTCAGAGTTTTTTTCAGATTCAAGTTGATTGATTTTAATTTCAGCCATGAGATGTATTCTCCAAATTTTCGCTAAATGAATGAATCAAATTATTGATTCAAGAAAACAATAACAATTTTTTAACACCAGAGCAACTATCAAAATCGAACAAAAAAAACATAATTGAGTTATTTATGTTCTTTTTGAAAGACTGTTTTTTGCGAAAACATCATCAAAACCGATTAAACAACGGGCTTCCAAGCTATTTAAAGAAACAAAAATAAGTAATTTATGTACAAAAAACTCTGAACCTGTCTTGTTGGAAGCAAAGAGAACCAACCAAGCTAACTTAATTGAGTTATTTAGGGTTTGCTGAATAAATGTGAAATGTATGCAAAGTAAGGGTTTTGGGGCTTTACGAGCGAAACAGGTGCAAGATTTTGAGAGAATCGTGGTTCAAAACCTTGCATCTTCATCGGCCCGCGTCCTGTAGGGGCGAAGCATTCGGGCAGTAACCTATCGGTGAAACCGTAGATTTTCTATCCGAATGCTTCGCCCCTACTTTTTCAGCAAACCCTATTTAGGGTTTGCTGAAAAAGTTTGTTGGTGGGGTTAGGAGTCAGGATTCAGTAGCCGGTCGTCGGTCGTTTCAGGCTTTGTTGCCCTCCTTTTTTGTACCAGCGTGTGTACTATAAAAAGGATAATGCCAAGTTTTTGAAGGTCACAATCCTATTTTCGCAGCATGAACATCGGATTTTAACAGGTCAAAAGCCTTATTGTAAAAGGGTTTTACCATTATTCAGCAAGCACTATTTATTTTTTTTATTAACTGGGAATTCTGTTAATGAATAGATTCAGGAATTTTTAAAAGTGTATGTATTAAAAATCGCTTTGTTGGTTTTTATGCTAAATAAGCTCACTCAAGAATAATCGGATTATTGGTATTTTATTAATCCATATTGTATTAATTTTATAGTAAAATAATCCGTAGGTTGGGTTAAACGAAGTGCAACCCAACACATAACATGAAGAATAATAGGGGGATGATGTTGGGTTTCCGTTGTCAACCCCACCTACAAAATAGGCGATCGGACTTATGTAAAACCTCCGCAGTGACCGACTCGCTTAGATAATACTCCCCGCAATTCTGACAGATATCCGCAGGGACTTGTTTTAAAATCATGATATAATTATCCCTCTCTAAAGTAACGGTAACAAAACTCGATCGAGTCGTACCATATTTACAGATCACACATTCCATAGTTCTTATCTTCACTTGCTACGTTTGCGGGGTGAGTATTACCCACCCCGTCCACAATTAATTACTTAACTCGTATTTTATTTCCTGAATCTTCTCCTTTACCCAACCGTTAAACAACTCGGCACGGATTTGCAAAGCCAACTCCTCGGTTAATTTTGGCTTAAGGATTTCCTCGACGAAAATCAGGTGAAAACCTCGATCGCCTTGCAACGGTTTCAACAATTGAGAAGAATCCGATGCGAAAATTGCGGCCGAAAGATTCGGTCGTAAATCCTTACGGTAAACAGTACCGCGATAACCTCCCTTGCGTCGTAATTCCACATCCTCGATATAGCGATGCGCTACTTCCTGAAAGCTGATTTCCTCCTCCTGAATCGATTCATACAACTCCTCCGCCATCGCCTGATCTGCTAACACTACCTCATAGATCACCGCGCCGGTATAATCTAGCTGGTGTTCCACAAAATAGGATTCAATTTTGTCTGCGAAAAGATGTTCGGCTAATTTACCCGATAGTAAATTGAATTGAACGATCGCCTCGAAATCGTCTAGGGATAAGCCCTGTTTTTCCAACCAATTCCATGTATCTTTGGCGTTATGTAATTCATTGGCGAGACGGAATTGATCGGCCGCCTGTTGTAACTCGGCAGTCGTGTTTTTAATCCCCGCTTCCGTCGCGGTTTCGGTGATGATTTTCCGAGCGATAATTCCCTCGGCCATTTCGGGAAGTTTCCCCGATAGCTTAAGCTGTTGGATAAGGTCTTGATTCGTGATGGTGATACTATGGGACATAATGACTCCTGAAACAGTTATGGGAAATTAATTTCCTAGTTGAGATAGGCAAGAGGGTTAGGGAGGGGTGTAAGTAATTTGGCTTCGATACCTAAAAAAACTACAGTTTTAACCCGTCTTTTTGCAGATCCTTAAAGGGATCGAGGATGTAATCGATCACCCGACGCTGACGGACGATCGCTTCTGCGGTAGCCGTATCCCCCGGATTGAGGGGAATACATTGATTTCCCTTTTGAATACAGGAGCGATCGAGTTGAATTTCTAGCTCGAAAACGTTAATTTTTCCGGTCGCCGTTTCCTTTTCGATCGCCGTCGGTGATTTCTTGGTGATCTTGCCGCCGATAACCCCGTAATCCTGAAAAGGATAGGCATCGAACTTGACTTTTACCGGCATACCGGCGCGGAGAAATTGACTTTGATCTGTGGGCATTTCTGCCTTGAGAATAAACCGCGATCCTTTCGGTGCTATCTCCGCGATCCGCGTTCCTGACTGCACCACCGCACCTGCGCGTTTAATCGGTAATGAAAAGATCGTGCCGTCGGTATTCGCCTTTAAAACCCTCTGACTTAGTTGGATTTGGAGCGCTTGCCGTTGACTCTCGCTTTGGGCGATTTCCGATGCCAGTGTTGCGATCTCCGTTTCTAGATTTTTAATCTGCTCCTCTATCCTTAAGAGTGCCAACTCGTTGGAATGGCGGAGACTTTGATAACCCCGCTGCCGCTCCTGTAATTGCAGACGCGCTTGGGCGATATCCGCGCTCGTTTGTTGACTGGTCTGACGGTAGGTGCTTTCTAATTCCGCTAGTTTATGTTGATTTTCTTTCACCTCCGCTTTTCCCCGCTCGTAGAGTTGTTGGCGCTCTTTGGCATTGTCCTCGCGCTCGATGAATTGCACCTCCGATATCGCGCCATCCTCCCACGCTTTTCGGTAGCGATCGACTTCTTTTAAAGCCGTTTGATAACGACTTTTTAGAATCGGATAATCGGTTTGACTGCGATCGAGGGCGGTTTTCGCTTGATTTATCCGTGCCTGTTGTTCTTCTAGGGATATTTTGGCTTTCTGGACTAACGCGCTGACATTTTCCCTTGCTTGCTCGATCGAGGCTTCTTTTTCCGCCTCTGCAGCGCGATTCTGTTGGCGTTGAGTCGCTAGGGAAACCTCTAACTGACTTTTCATCCCTTTCTGTTGGGAAAGACGGCTTTTTTGTCCTTCTATTTTCTCCTCGATTTGTTGTATTTCCTGGCCGATTAATGAGGAATCTAGGGTTAAAATCGGTTGTCCTGCTTTCACCTCTTGGCCTTCACGGACATAGATTTTTTCCACTTCTCCTGCGGTGATTGCATCGAGTTTGACTGCTTCCCCTTGGGGTTCCAGTTTTCCTGGTCCGACACCGGTTTCATCGACTTTTGAGAATATCGCCCAGGGGAGAATGATCGAGACGAAAATAATCAGAAAATAGAGTAAACCCCGCGTCCAGGGTAGGGGTAAAGTATCGATCAATTCCTTGGTCTGGAAAGACCAGTTATCGCGCTCTCTGTCTAGATTGGTTGTCATAGTTATTCACTCAATTGATTAGAGTTCAAATTACGGTAAATACCGGGACGGGACATTAATTCTTTGTGGGTTCCTTGATCGACTAATATCCCTCGATCGAGGACGAGAATCAGATCTGCGTTCCGTACTGTAGAAAGACGGTGAGCAATAATCACCATTGTGCGATTCTGCCGAATTTTCTGGAGATTATTTTGTATGATCTGCTCTGATTCTGTATCGAGGTGGGAAGTGGCTTCATCGAGGATTAAAAGCCGAGGTTCTCCCATCAACGATCGAGCGATGGCGATCCGTTGTCTCTGTCCCCCGGAAAGTAGCCCTCCACCCTCGCCGATTTGAGTTTCATAACCCATTGGAAGCGATTGGATAAAGTCATGAATTCCCGCTAATTTTGCCGCCTCGATAACCGATTCTAGGGGGCGATCGGGATGTCCTAAACTGATATTTTCCCGAATCGTAGAACCGAACAAAAATGTATCTTGATCGACGACTCCCACCTGTTGCCGTAGGGAACTGAGGGCGATTGTACTCAGATCGTAACCGTCGATCGAGATTTTCCCGTCGGTGGGAGGATAGAGGCCGATCAGTAATTTCGAGATCGTGGTTTTTCCCGAACCGCTCCGACCGACGAGGGCAACGGTTTGACCGGGTAAAATCTCAAAACTCAGGTTTTCTAAAATATTGCGATCGCTGTCAGTATGGTAGCGAAAGGTGACATTTTCAAAGCGAATATGTCCCTGTAATTCCGGGAGAAACTGCCGAGAAAGTTCCTCTAAATTCTCCTCCGGCTTTGCGTCTAGTACATCGTTAATGCGCTCGACGGCGATATTGACTTCTTGAAATTGCGTCCAGAGAACGGTTAAGCGTTGAAAAGGCGCGATGATCTGGGCAAAAAGCATATTAAAGGCGATTAATTGTCCGATCGATAATTGATTTTGAATTACCAGATAGGCACCGAAACAGAGTAACCCCGTTGTCGCGAAAGATTCGATGAGATTACTGACGATTTGGAGATTATTGCCGATAATCTGCCCGGAGAAATTTTTCTTGACCTCCACCGAGAAAAGGTCTTCCCAGTGCCAACGGGTTGATCGCTCTGTTGCGGTAGATTTGACGGTACGAATACCGGTTAAAATCTCGATCAGGTAACTGCTTTCTTTAGCGATCGCCTGAAAAATATCCCGGGATATTCGCTGGAGAAAAGGGGTAGAAATTAACGCCAGCAGAAAGAACGGTGGCACGATCGCTAAACTGATTAGGGCTAATTGCCAGCTATAGCGAAGCATCACCGCCACATACACGAAAACTGTTAATAAGTCAAGTAAAATCGAGAGAGCTTCCCCAGAGAGAAAACGCTGAATCTTGCGATTTTCCCCGACGCGGGAGATAATATCCCCCACATAGCGGGACTCGAAGTAACCGAGGGGAAGGCTGAGGGTATGGCGGATAAAACCGGTGATTAATGCCGTATCGATACGATTAGCGGTGTGATCGAGGAGATAGGCGCGTAAACCGGTAATTGCTACCCTAAAAACCCCGAAAATTAGCGCACCGATCCCCATCGCCCAAAGGGTAGTTAAGGACCCCTGGACGATTACTCGATCGAGGATTAACTGGGTGAAAATCGGCGTAATTAAGCCGAATATTTGGATAAAAAGCGAGGCGACGAAAATTTCCAGCAGCACGAACCAATGGGGTTCCAGTAAGCGATAAAACTGCCAGAGTGAGGCTTTATCCTCTTTCGTGTCCCGGAATTTCTGGTTCGGTTGGAGCAGAAGGGTGAATCCCGTCCATTTACTGGCGAATTCGGCACGACTTAGGGTTAATTGCCCGATCGCCGGATCGCCAATAATCACCTGTTTGGCGGTAATTTTCCAGATAACAACGAAGTGTTTACCTTCCCAGTGAGCGATCACCGGTAGGGTTTGTTTAACTAATCCCTCTAGAGTCGCTTTTACTGGACGGGTGGAGAGGCCGATATTTTCCGCTGCCGTGATCAGTCCCGACCGGGTTGCTCCGTCGCGGTTGACGTTGGCCAGTTCCCGGAGACGGTTGACGCTGATTCTTTTGCCCCAATAACGGGCGATCATGACTAAACTGGCCGCCCCGCAATCGGAGGCGGACTGTTGCTCGAAAAAGGGATAACGGCGGAGGGATTGCCCGATCCAGTGACCTAACCGCTGCGCCGGAGAGGGGAAATAGGCTCGATCGCTTTTTTTGTCCGTTTCTTCTGTCTTCGTCCCAAGAACTTGCTCAATTTCCCGCGCCCGTTGCAGTAATGTTTTTTTCAGGGCGGGGTGTTTTTTCAGGATCGGCCTCAGGGCGGACTCGGGAATAAGAAGTAGTTCCGCCTTCGCCGAGACTCGAACCGAGTAGGGCAGAAAACCCGATCGGGGAAAGAGGGTGAATTCTCCGAAAAATTCCTCGGTTTTGAGCGCTATCATCTCTTTTTGCTGCGAGTTCGCTATCCGAACTTTGCCGCGAACGACTAGGTATAATCCGGGCTGTAGGGACAAGGTCCCCGCTTCGGGAGAGAGGGCGATCGCCGTTTTCTGGAGACTCCGCCACTGGGTTTCGGACAGGAATTCCGGCCAGGGATTGACGAGGCTGTGAGTATCGAGCATAGTTGTTTTAAGCTTTGGCTGAAGGAGAAAGATCGACGATGCGGATCGGCTGTAGCTGTTTGCGGAGGCGATTGACGTGGGTGGGGGTGAGCGCAACCCCGAATTCTTTCTCTAGATGCCGCGCTAAGCAAACTCCCGACCATCGCTTAAAGGAATAGCCGAAATCCCGGGGGGATTTACTAATCAGTTCCTTCAGGCGTTCGAGGTAAGGTTGATCAACTTTTGAAGGGCGACCGCGGCGGTATTTCTGCCAGTGATCGATCTTGCCACTCTCGGCGATCAGTATCCATTTACTAGCGGTGGCGGCAGTACAATCGAGAAGCTTACGGATATCGCCCTGGGATTTGCCCTCGTCAGCGAAAAGAATGATTTGAATCCGTTTGCGATCAACATCAGAGATATTCGGTTCTGTTAAGATTTCGAGAAGTTGCTGACGTTCGGATGAGGATAGATATTTACCGGTGCTTGATGACATTGAGATAGCCTTTGCAACTATAAGTAAAAGCAGACAGCAGCATAGAGGAACGTTGAGGCAAGAAAGTTGTAAGTAGGGAGGCACAATTATTTGTAGGATGGGTTAGCGGTAGCGTAACCCATGCGGGCGTTGGGTTTCATGCTTCAACCCAACCTACGTTCATCTTATAGCGTTTCCTGTTGACAAGAGGTACATTCTCAATCCTGAAAAGCTTAATCAGCAAAGGTTAAAGTGTGCCACACAGATGTGAGAACCGTTATATATTTAATTCCACCCACCTACTTATTAAGCTAAACGGCTTTTACTTCGGATCACCGATATAGACTCCAAAAGGGTTATAGCTATTGGATCATGCAGGTTAAGCGCCGTTTAGCTTACTAGGTTGTACAATGGGCTGACTTCCCCGGGTGACGATCTCTTTCGCTGTCCTTAAATTATTATTTCCGCTGCAAAAGTGAACATTACGGAGTCTATTAAATTCTTTTTCTCTCGCCCGATCAAACCTCTCTAACACCTAACCCCCATCTCCCCATCTCCCTATCTCCCCACTAGCCACTGATAACTGATCACTGATTGCTGATCACTGATTGCTGACTACTCAAAATCGTTATGACTATGATATAGTTGTTAAGGAATGTAAAAATAGTTGCATTTTCCCAGAAACTAGATTAAGGAGATTAAAAGTATGACCGCCGAAGGTTGCTTAAGAGTCGGACAAGCGGCGCCGGATTTCACCGCGACCGCCGTTTTCGATCAAGAGTTCAAAACCATCAAATTGTCGGATTATCGGGGTAAATACGTCGTTTTATTCTTCTATCCCCTCGATTTTACCTTTGTTTGCCCCACGGAAATTACCGCTTTCAGCGATCGAGTTAGCGAATTTAGCAGTATCAACACCGAGATTTTAGGGGTGTCCGTCGATAGCGAATTTGCTCACCTAGCATGGATTCAAACCGAGAGAAAATCCGGCGGTGTCGGTGATGTGGCCTATCCGTTGGTGTCGGATCTAAAAAAAGAAATCAGCACCGCTTACAATGTTCTTGACCCAGATGCAGGGGTGTCCCTGCGTGGTCTGTTTATCATCGATAAAGAAGGTGTTATCCAACACGCTACTATTAATAATCTTTCTTTCGGTCGCAGTGTCGATGAAACCCTCCGCACTCTGAAAGCGATTCAATACGTCCAATCCCACCCGGATGAAGTTTGTCCCGCCGGTTGGCAAGAAGGGGATGCTACCATGGTTCCCGACCCTGTGAAGTCGAAAGTTTACTTCGCGGCAGTTTAGTTAAAGGTCGTCAGCAGTCCCTCAGCTATAGATGGGGGGAGACTTTTAAGGGGGGTGAAATAATTCACCCCTCAACTTGATCGGAAAATTTTCTGGAAAATTGGCCCTATTAGCCATGATCTCATCTAGAATACTGGGCAGACAAGTCTAGAAAGAGTCACGGCGATCTATGACTAACAGTAATTATGATTCCGAGTTGACAGTTTTGGGATTACCCGCAGCCAAAGGTAGATGGTTATTAATACCTCTAGGAATGGGTGTTTTACTCTGTTTAGGGACGGTGTACTCTTGGAGTATCTTTAGAAAACCCCTAGAAACAGAGTTAAATCTCAGCGCCACAGAAAGCCTATTACCCTACACTGTGGCTTTAGTATTTTATGCCGCTTCTATGCCGATCGCCGGTTTTTATATCCCCCGGGTAGGCACTCGCAGGATGACCGCTATCGGCGGAATTATCGTCGGTTTAGGCTATATTCTCGCTAGTTTTGCCGCTCAGATCCAGACAATTATTCTGACCTACGGAGTCATTGCTGGCACGGGAGTCGGCATCGCTTACGGTGTTCCCATGGCAGTGGTGGCACGCTGGTTTCCCGACAAAAAAGGTTTAGCGGTGGGTTTAACTATCATCGGATTTGGCCTTTCTCCCCTGATTACCGCACCTTTAGCCAATCGATTGATCAATGAATATAGCGTTCGACCAAGTTTAAGATTTTTGGGGATTATCTTTACAATAATTATTGTGATGATTGCCCTCGCCATGAAATTACCCCCCCAGGACTGGCAACCTCCGCTAAATTTAGCTAACCGAAAATCCGACTTTCAGGCTAATTATCCAGTGAATATGCTGAAAAGTCGCTCATTTTATGGCTTATGGCTTTGCTATGCTATTGGTGCTTTAATTGGCTTGAGTGCTATCGGTATTTCTAGTCCTGTCGCTGAGGAAATTATTCAGATTGAGCCGGGGTTAGCCGCTAGTAGTGTTGCGCTATTTGCCTTGTTTAATGGTATTAGTCGTCCTTTGTTCGGTTGGTTAAGCGATCGCTGGAAACCCCATTATCTAGCGATCGGGGCCTATACACTCATTTTGATCGGTTGCCTGTTGATGGTCAAGGCCGAAAAAGGGGCAGTTACTAGCTATCTGGTGGCTTTTTGTCTATTTTGGTTCTGTTTAGGGGGATGGTTAGCCCTAGCTCCCGCTACCACTCTCCACTTCTTTAATCCTGACCACTACGCCCAAAATTACGGCATTGTTTTTACTGCCTACGGTGTCGGTGCTTTGATCGGAACTTTAGTAACCGGTAGAATTCGCGATTGGTTCGGTACTTACACTTATGCTTTTTATGCCATGGCTGTATTGGCAATACTGGGCATTTTTCTCGCTAGTGCCTTACTGAAAAGAGAGCGATCGCAGCTATCAAATCCTAGCTAGGGTCTGCTGAAAAAGTTTTTCGGTGGTGGCAGGGTGTGGCCCCCCCAACCCCCCCGACATCGGGGGGGCAGGTCGGGTGTGGGGTTTTACCGGTTTTGAGGGGGCCAATTACCTAATTTTCAGGGAAAAAGTCCTGGAATTTTCCCCCTGATCACTCCCATGCCCGGTACTTTTTGATTGACAAAAAGTCTAAAAGTCTTACCCAACAAGGTTTTTAGATTTATTCAGCAAATCCTAGCTAAGGGAGTTAATCTTAGCCTAGAGTAGATACTGCTGGCATTTTATACTTTAAAAGACTCGAAAGAGGTAACATTGGACGGTATAGGTCTTTTAATCACTCTTTTTCGGGGTGATTGTCGATCTTGAATCAAATCCCGGTTTTCCTCGAGGAAAGAAATTAACTGATCATCAGGGATTTCTCGAAACTCGCCAGTTTTCAATAAAACAGTAGCCATGGTAAATCGGACTCCCGAATATTCGTCTCGATCGCTATGAAAGCAGATCTTATCTTGATCATATATCTAAGCTGTTCGTAATTTAAATTGCTTGTTGAGACGAGGCAAGAGGCAAAAGGCAACACCCCCCCTGCCCCTAGGGCTGTTTCATTCTCCCATCAGAATATCAAAAGTAAAAGCGATCACTGTCAGGTAAAATGAGGAGTGACCGGCAACTTTTCAAATATATGTTGAG
>VYLR01000242.1_pt1 | contig 11962 bp, 7 predicted proteins | sample 5114291 | NCBI WGS metagenome assembly VYLR01 (sample SAMN12291774, study PRJNA351875) | freshwater metagenome | isolation source: freshwater lake | place: USA: Michigan, Lansing Lake | collected 2013-08-14
GAAGAGTAGTAAACCAGACCAACCGATGAAGACGAAACGGTCTCTTTTGAGCCAGTCATCGAGAGCATCAAACAGCCCTCTTTCTGGGGCGCGTCCGACAGCAATGGTCATGGGGGTTTTCTCCGAAAAATGTATATTATTGCTAAGATTCCGCGCTCTCTTCTCCATCTATCCGAGCAGGCGAGCAGATGTGTGGAAGAATTGTGAGAAATCTTTACTTTTCTTAACTTACACTATATTGGAAAAAATGACCAATATTTTTTAGGTCGATCTTAAGAAAATCTAAAATTTTTCGGGGAGACCACTTGCTGGGCGTTGCGGGAGGAGACCACTTCGTGCGCGTTGCGGGGGGATTTGGGGAGATGGGGAGATATGCCGCCTCAATTGCTTGGTATTGTCGTCTTCACGTCTTGAGTGGAATGCTAGACCCCTCTGTGGGGTAATTATCCCCAAATTGAGGTGATTAAACCGCCTAGTGTCGTATTGGGTTTTATTTAGTGGTGTTGGATCTATGCAAGTGGGATAATATAGAGGGGGTTGCTCGATCGCAGGGAGCGGTATAATTGATGGCTGGGCTGAACAAGAAGGAGAATTCATGTACAAAGATGATATTCTGAACCTGATAAAGCAATCACCACTTGAGATTGATACTGAAATACAAATGACTGGAAAGCCCCCAACAATGGCTAACTCCGAATTTCTCACGAACAAGGAACAGGGTGATTGGGCTGAAACAATCGTCTTTAAGGCAGTCAATGAATATTCTGGTGATTATTTTGCTGTTAAATATGGGCGTTCCGAATCCATAGCCGCAGGTGATGATGGATTTGCTGATTTCTATATGGAATATCAGAGTGAACTTAATGCGATAGGTAAGAGGCCAGATATACTGATATTTAAGGTCAGAGACTTTCCGGATGGAAGTATTGACATTAAAAATGATCAGCACATAAGGCAGGCTGTGGCTGCGATTGAAGTAAGATCAAGTTCTTTTTTAGCAGACAAATATGCGGCATTCATGCGGGACAGACAAGATCGGGCCATTAAAAAATGCGAAGAAATTAGACAAGACATAATCAATACCGACCTTGGTGATCTATTAAGGCGAAAAAACCAGACAATTTACAATCTAATGTCAAATGCTACAGATGACACCTTTAGAGAATTAGACTTTCGTTGTCCGTCATGGTCATCAACAAAAGAGTTAAGAAATCTAACTGAATTACTGAAGAATCTCAAAGAAAATATAAAAATACTGCACAAACGCGATTATTTGGGCATTACCCCAAAAATTGAAGATGTTGCCTTGGTCAACAGGTGGATTCAGAAATATAATGTCAAGCATTTTTATCTACAAGTATTTTTTGACAAGGCATATATAATATCATTTAAAGATATTTTGGCACTGGTTTCAAACGATAACAATGATGGAAATAATTTTTCAATAGAAAGAGATGTAAAAAATCAAGGTAAAACTACGATCAAGATCAATGTGCAAATTGGAAAAGAAGTCATTGGAAAAATTGATATGCCTGAACATAAATCGGCTCTGAAAGAATTAGACAGGGGGCGTCTGCTTTTTTATGTCACTTTTGCAGGCGGCAAGGGATACCTTGATAATAAAATATTTCTAAGGGATGTTATTAATGCGTGAGTTAAAATATATAGCTGAAACTCCACTTAATCATAGGAAGGATTACGGTCAGTTTTTTACACCTATGTGCGTTGCTCGCCTCATGGTACAGTGGGTTTTAAAAGATAATCCAGAAACAGTATTAGACCCAGCGTTTGGCTTAGGCGTTTTTTATGATGAAGCAATAAAAATACCTTCAGGTAATCAAGTACATTTCATTGGATATGAGATTGATAGAAATATATTTGAGTTTCTCAATCGTAATGGTGACAGTCCTTATTTGAGAGTTATCAATAGTGATTACCTCGAAGCTGAAACTGAAAAATTTGACGGTATCATTTGTAATCCACCATATATGCGATTTCAGAAATTTCTTAAGCGTCATGATATATTACCAAAAATTGAAGAAAAAATAGGGAAGAAACTTATCGGTTACTCTAATATCTCTTCCGTATTCCTTGTCAAGTCTTTAAGAGAACTTAAAATCAATGGTAACTTGGCGTATATTATGCCTTTTGAATTTTTTAATACTGGCTACGGAAAAGAAATCAAAAAAAGTCTCCTTGAAAATCATTTATTGAAGCAAATAATAATCTTTGCCAATGAAAAAGAAATTTTCCCAGAGGCAACGACAACCGTTTGTGTGCTTCTTTGTAAAAATGACGGAAAAAAAGAAACCATTAAAATTTTACAGATCAAAAAAATTGATGAAATAGATAAAATATCTGATATTAGTAAATTCTATCAGTGGGAAATCGAACCATCGAATTTACCATACAACAAAAAGTGGACACCTATTATTTCATCATTGTTCACTGAACAAGTATCTCCAAATGGCTTCTGTAAGTTGTCCCTATACGGTACGTTTACGAGAGGTATTGCTACTGGCGCAAATGAATTTTTTGCGTTAAAAAAATCAAAAATTGAGCAACGGAAGTTGAGTGATAATAATATTTGTAAGTGTATTACAAAAAGCTCTCAAATCCGCAAAGCAGTATTTACTGAGCATGATTTTAATATACTATACAATGAGGATAAGCCAGTCCATTGTTTAGATGTAAAAGATCACGACAACTCTGAAATACGAAATTACATAAAAGAAGGCGAAAAATTGGGATACCATGGGAGGTATCTTACAAAAACAAGGAAGACCTGGTACAAAATTGAAAATAGAAAACCAGCTCCAATTTTATTCGGAGTCTTTAGCAGGGGCAGGTTAAAAGTAATACGCAATTTCACAACAGCAATAAATTTTACCTGCTTTCATTCCTTTTATCCAAATAAATTCGGAGAACAATTTATTAATAAATTATTTGTGTATTTGCTCAGTGATATTGGACAGGAAATAATAAAAATCAATAAACGAAGTTATGGTGATGAATTAGACAAGTTTGAACCAAGGGATTTGAATGATAGCTTATGTCCAAGCCAGAAACAATTTGAAATGATCAGTGATGAAGATGCTGAAGAAGTAATTAGTATTGCACAAAATGATCACCAAAAAGCAATTCTCATGAGTAATGCTCTGATCAAAAGACTTATGGACTCCCAACAATGCGCTGCACCGGACGGCAATTCCGCTGCGCTCCATAGTGCGATCACCGATCTTGTAGGGTGCGTTAATAAAATGTAACGCGCCTTATTTTGTTTTAACGCAAGTGATTGTCTCGGAGCAGATTCTAATCAGGTATAATGCCAGATAAGGCAGCAATTTAAGAAAATTTACAATCATGGTATTGCGTCAGATCTGCTCCGCTATATTAAAGAAAAGTTTCCCAAACAGGGCGATGCTATTTCGGTTTAGCTTGAGGGTGCGTTCCCCGAAGCCTTTGGGTTTTGCCAACCAGATTTGGACAGAACTATAATAACAATTGTACTTAACCATGTACAACTCTGATGAGCGTCAACATTGTCAACTTTAGTGAAGCCCGAAAAAACTTTAAATCTGTAATAGATACAGTAGCCAATGATAAAAACTGTACTTTCATTGTCAGAGGAGATACAGAAGATGTTGTTATCATGTCTAAAAGTTATTATGACAGTCTGATGGAAACAGTTTATCTCTTAAGCTCTCCAGCTAATGCTCAACATTTGCAAGAAGCGATCGCAGAATATCAAGCAGGTAAAACACAAGAACATGATTTAATCGATGCGTAAGTTGGCTTGGGGTAGTAAAGTATAGAAAGATTATCTTTATTGGCAATCTCAGGACAAGAAAACCCTGAAAAGAATCAATCTGCTCATCCAAGATACTCTATCCAATCCCTTTGAAGGAATCGGTAAACCTGAACCCTTGAGAGAGAATTTGTCAGGTTTTTGGTCCCGTCGCATTGATGAAGCTAATCGTCTTGTCTATGTTGTCGATGATCATTATCTAACAATTATTTCCTGTCGCTATCATTACCAAGATTAGCCATCGCTGTAGCTGTAGGGTGCGTTCCCTAATGCAACTCCTAATTACTCCGCCAATAAATTCCTGGGAACGCACCAAGATTTGTTAGCGCTCTCCTTATCTATTTATGTCATAATTATTTTGTATTCTGGTCAGCCTAGAAATTAGGTATCGGTTATGAACACATTTACTGCTTTCATCTGTGGGGGTGAAAATTTTTTCATCAGGACTGACTCCTGACTTCTAAAATATTAACAATGTTTTCCTAGTATTTTTGCAGAAACTTTTGGAAATTATATCTGTCAAGTTGTTTCAATATCTGAACATCTACATATTTACCTATGTCTCCTATTGCTCAAGGTATTCCAGGATTACCAGATTTAACACATCCTGAGGAATTAATCAAGTTTGGTACGCAACTAATTCAAGGTTCACTATTGTTTGCGTTTTTAATTGTAGCTTTGGGAGTTGCGATCGCTATCATCAGTTTTTCTCTGAGACGCAATACCAGCGAACAAGCTGTTTTCTTTGGGGAATGGTCGATTCGTTATTCCCAACTTCTCAAAGAACTACAACATTTAGCCCTAATTTTAATTTTAGTAGTTACGGGATTTTTCCTCACTTCTACTTTAAGCAACCGTTACCATTACTGGGAACAAGCAAAAGTAGCACAAGTAGCGGAAAGTGTCGCAGGTGATAAATTAGAACAAATTGCGCCCCAAGTGCGTTACATTGTCGAAGAACCTTACAGCTATACTACTCAAGTTAACGGCAAAATAGTCAAGGTGACAGATAAACAAAAAGTTACTCGCTATTTAAACGTAGCAGGTTCAAACATTCAAGTTAAAATTGACCAAAGTGTAAACGTGCAAAGTCGCAGTGCCATTTATCTTACAGATTACACTGCTGATTATAAAATTGTCAATTCACTAAGTGATGTTAATAATTTTTTCTTTGAAGCACCACCACCCTTAGGATACTCCTTACTTTCTAGTTATAAAGTAGAAAGAGATGGAACAAGATTAAAACAAATAAACCCTGGAGATTATGGTTTTCCCTTGCAGTTAGAACCAGGACAAGAAACCACAATTAAAGTTAGCTATCAAGCACAAGGTGGACCACGTTGGGTTTATAATGCCACTGATCAATTACTTTCTCAATTTCGCCTCACAACAATTGCTAATTTTAGAAATGCTGATTTTGCTAGTGGGATAGTTCCTCATGAAATTAAAAGTGATGGTGACAGTACCCAATTTACTTGGATATTCGATGAGAATGTTTCTGTAAGAAATCCCTTTGGTGTATTTACTGCCACCAAACCAATAGGAAAAACTGGGATTATGCCCCGGTTATTACTGTTAGCACCAGCCTTATTTTTGTGGTGGATATTGCTTTTATATTTGTCCCTACCCATGAGTTTAAAAAATTTGGCGATTGCTGCAGGTATTTTCTTTGCTTGCTTATTAACTTTAACCTATCTGGCGCGAGTAATGAATGCAGAAATAGCTTGGTTGATCATATCCTTGATTTTACTCGGTTTCATCTATGGTTTAGGTGCAAATCGTCACGCTGCTTTAGCCGCCATTATTTGTACTATTGCTGGAGCAATTTTACCAGTATTTGCATTATTAATTCCCTTTAGTGGTTTAACCTTGAGTTTAGCAGGTTTGTTATCAGTCGGGTGGTTAGCAATACATCATTGGTATGGAGTGTTTAACCTGAGAGGGGGACAAGCCAGCTAGAAGGTAGTGCGATCGCCAATTTTGTAGCGCCGGTCGAGCGGGTTAGCGGCTCGATGTGCCTCAATAATCCTATAGTTTTTATTTTCCTTGTCGTATCATGCCACGTCCCCCGAAGAAAACCCCTAGCACCCCTGAACCCCCCGAAGAGCCAATTAAAGCCACTCCTCCCCTACAACCTCTACAAATTATTAAAAAGGGTTCTAGAGCCGCAGTACCACCCAAACCTCCAGAAACCTAGGGTCGTTTCATTCTCTGAAATGTCATTCTCTCAAATCCTTATCTGGCAACGTTTTTAGTCGATTTCTCGGAAATAAATAGCTGAAAATTTGTCAAAACGTCGTGCTTTGTAGGTTGATTCATGAATCAACTCTCATAGTAGGTTGATTCATGAATCAACCTACTATGGGATTAAAGGTAGCAAAAAAAAGAATTAGATTCGGAGAATGAATCAGCCCTAGGGGGCGGGGGGGATCGAACCCAAAATCTATCTTCAATTTAATTATAACCAGCTACTTATCTAAATTATACTAAATCCGGTTATTAAAAACTGATTATTTATTCTCCCCTTTGCCTTTTGCCTCTTGCATGAGTGCCTCTCCTCATAACTGGCCTGTACTCAACGGATTTAGTATTACTCGTTAAGACTGTCTATGAGCAGGGAGAGGCAGTTTGAGCATTTGTTTTTTCCTGTTACCGGGGAAAGAAACGGCTAAGATCTATCTAGATCAACTATCTTGACTTGCCATGGCCGCTAATGCCGACTATTCTGCCCATTCTAGCCTTAACTTGCAACAACCTTGGCATACCTATCCGGTGGAAACCACCCTATCTATCCTCGGTAGTTCGGCTGTTAATGGCCTCAATAGAGAGCAAATCGCCCAAAGAATTAAATATTATGGCAAAAATGAACTACAAGAACGTCCAGGGCGCAGTAATTGGCAAATTCTCCTGGATCAGTTTACCAATATTATGCTCCTCCTCTTAATTGCCGTGGCCATAATTTCCGGAGGACTAGATTTACTGGCATTACAGCGCGGTCATCTGGCTAAAATTGGTGTTCCCTTCAAAGATACGGTCGCTATCTTAACAATTGTCATCCTCAATGGTATCCTCGGCTATCTGCAAGAAAGTCGCGCCGAAAAAGCTCTGGCCGCTTTAAAAAAACTCTCCTCTCCCCAAGTTAATGTTATTCGCGAGGGCCAACGCAGAGAAATAGATGCGGTTAATCTTGTCCCCGGGGACATCATGCTGATTGAAGCGGGAACCCAAATCAGCGCCGACGGCCAAATCATCGAAGCTTTTAACCTGCAAATTCGCGAATCGGCCTTGACAGGAGAGGCAAATAGTGTTAATAAATCCGCCTCCATTGACCCCTTAGACAGGGATACTCCCCTTGGCGATCGCTTAAATTTCGTCTTTACTGGAACAGAGGTACTGCAAGGCCGGGCCAAGGTCATCGTTACCAATACGGGAATGACCACGGAATTAGGCAAAATCGCTCAAATGTTAGCAACAGTTGGCAATGAACCTACTCCTCTCCAAAAAAGAATGACTCACTTGGGTAATGTCCTTGTTGCTGGTTCTCTCATTCTAGTGGCCCTGACTATTACCATCGGCCTGATCAATGCCGGTTGGTCGGCCCTAGAGGAATTGGTCGAAGTTTCCCTTAGTATGGCAGTAGCCGTCGTTCCCGAAGGATTACCCGCAGTTATCACCCTGACTCTCGCCCTAGGTACTCAACGCATGGTCAAACGTCAGGCCTTGATTCGTAAACTGCCGGCAGTAGAAACCCTCGGTTCCGTTAATGTGATCTGTTCCGACAAAACTGGGACGCTAACGGAAAATAAAATGACCGTGCGGGAGATAGAGACAATTAATCGCAATTTTTCGGTGACAGGGGAAGGATATAGCCCAAAAGGACAATTTTTAGACACCGAGCAACGGGCGATCGATCCCAAAACCGATCTAGAATTACATCATCTCTTAATTGCCAGTGTCCTCTGCAACGATGCCAGTTTAGACCTAGATAACGGTCACGATAGCATTTTAGGCGATCCCACAGAAGGAGCCTTATTAGTTTTAGGGGCGAAAGCGGGCTTAAATTTATCCCTAACCAAGCAAGAGTTCCCTAGAATCGCTGAAATCCCCTTTTCTTCTCAAAGAAAGCGAATGTCGGTCATTTGTCAAGGAGTCAATCCCGTACTATTTACCAAAGGTTCCCCAGAATTAATCCTTGAACAATGTCTCTCCTATCAATCGGGATTAGAAAGTCTTCCTTTTGGGGATAGGGAAAAAGAAAAAGTCTTAGTCGCTAACAATGCTATGGCTAACAGGGGTTTACGAGTCTTAGGATTAGCCTATAAAAACCTGATTTATCCGCCAGAATCAACTGAAATCAGCGAAGATGCCCTAATTTGGTTAGGAATGGTCGGTATGATCGACGCAGCGCGACCGGAGGCACAAATCGCCGTGGCTAGGTGTCGAGAAGCGGGAATCCGTCCGATTATGATCACCGGCGATCATCAATTAACCGCTCTAGCGGTGGCTAAAAGTCTTGGTATTGCCCAAGCGGGAGCTTTAGTCATCTCAGGGCGAGAATTAGATAAATTATCACCAATTCAGCTAGAAACCCTCATTGACAAAACTAACATCTATGCCCGTGTCTCCCCCGAACATAAATTAACCATTGTCCGCGCCTTGCAAAAAAAGGGTAAATTTGTTGCTATGACCGGAGATGGGGTGAATGATGCTCCGGCCCTGAAACAAGCAGATATCGGCATTGCCATGGGAATCTCCGGCACCGATGTCACCAAAGAGGCTAGTGATATGATTCTCCTTGATGATAATTTTGCCACCATCGTCGCTGCCACGGAAGAAGGGCGAGTGGTTTATAACAATATTCGCAGTTTTATTAAATATATTCTCGGCAGTAATATCGGGGAAGTAATTACTATCGCTGCTTCGCCTCTTTTGGGTTTAGTTACTCCCCTAACTCCCCTACAAATTCTCTGGATGAATTTAGTTACTGATGGTTTACCTGCTTTAGCTTTGGCAGTGGAACCCGCTTCTCCTAATATTATGCGTCGCCCTCCTTTTAGTCCCCAAGAAAGTATTTTTGCTCGCGGTTTGGGAACTTATATTGTGAGAATTGGGATTATTTTTTCGATTATTAATATCACTCAAATGGTTATCGCTGTGCGCTTGGATTCGCTTTTTGGTAATACTGGTTCATGGAAAACTATGGTTTTTACTACTCTCTGTTTAGCTCAAATGGGTCATGCCATTTCCGTGCGATCGAGCGATCATCTTACCATAGAAATGAATCCTTTGACTAATCCCTATCTCTGGGTAGCAGTAACCCTGACGACAATTTTTCAACTGATGTTAATCTATGTTCCTGCCCTGCGGGATTTTTTCGGCACTCAATTTTTAACTAAAGAAGAATTATTAATCTGTTTGGGATTTAGTACCTTATTATTCGTTTGGGTGGAGTTAGAAAAATTATTTACCCGTTGGTATCATCGGCGATAATCAGGGGGCTTTTTTCATTGTTCAGTAAACAGTGAACTGATACTAAATCCGTAAGGACATTGATGCGATTTTTGTCAATTGTTTTTGCTCTAGAACGAACTAATCAATAGAACTCTTGCCAGATAAGGATTTAGTCGATTTATGCCCCCCTATTGAACCATACCAAGTAACGAAGAACCATAGTTCTTAATAGTAGTTTCTACAATGACAGTTTTTCGTAAAAACATCTTGGGGAATGTAAAAATGGCTCTTCTTGTTTCTGTGTGGAAACGAGGTCTATACTGATAGAATATCCGCAAAATAGCACTAAAAGTCTTGCCCGATAAGCATTTCACGATTCCATAAGCAAAAATTATCACACAAAGTCGAGAAGAGCCGTAAAAATATATAAAAATATATCAAGATGTGCGGAATGTCGGTATTAAAAATTGTTTTGATCTTAAGATTGAAGGTTCTTCGGTTTGTGTTATGCAATGGACGGGGGGTATAAGGGGAATCAGCAATATTTTATTGGGAGTATCAAACAATGGAACCAATTTCTCTGATTTTCACCGCCTTGGTTGCTGGTGCGGTTGCTGCGGCTAAAGATACGGCGGAACAAGGCGTTAAAGATACATATCAAGGTTTGAAAACCTTGATTAAGCGTAAGTTTGCTAATGATGCTTTGGCACAGGCAATGGTAGAGGCAAAACCAGAGGATATCAAGAAAGATGAAGGTTTGTTAAAAGATAAAATTGTCGAAGCGGGGGTTGATAAAGATAATGAAATCACTAAATTAGCCCAAGATTTACTAGACAAGCTCCAAGAACAGCCCGGTGGACAACAAATTATCACCCAAAATATCAGTCTGGACACAGACAGGATTTTTCGCGCTTGGCAGGAGCGTTTGCGGGGGGCGATGGGGCAATGGCAAAAGACGCAGGGGGATGAAGGCTCATGGTTGCGCGGGGCGGCGTTGGCGGAGGCGGAAGAACAACTGAAGAAACGCCCAGAAGATATTAGCCAAAGTGAACAGGATTTTATTAAGCGGAGTCTTCAGGAACGAGAACGAATAAAACAAGCCGAAGCAGCCCCCAGGCGGCGGGAAATTAGAACTGCTTGGAGGATTGCTGCGGGTTCCTTGGTGGCGCTGGTGGTTAGTACGGGATCGGGTTTGATGGCTTGGCAAAAAACACAACAAGCGGAACTTAATCTGGCAAATGCTCGCGGGTTTTCTTCCTTGTCTTTGTCCGATAAAGGAAAAGAATTAGATACTTTCGTCGAAGCGATTAAAGCAGGAAAAACCTTGCAAAAGCAGCACAAATATGATACCGAGGTGACGAATGAGGAACTTCCAGAATTTACTAGCTCTGTCATAAGCGTTAATTTTAGTCCCGACGGCAGGACATTGGTGAGCGGTAGTTGGGAGAGCATCAAGCTCTGGAATGTAGAAACAGGCGAAGAAATCCGCACCCTCCAGGGGCATGATGGCTGGGTCTATAGCCTTAATTTTAGTCCCGACGGCAAGACATTGGTGAGCGGTAGTTGGGAGCTCTGGAATGTAGAAACAGGCGAAGAAATCCGCACCCTCAAGGGGCATGATGGCTGGGTCCATAGCCTTAATTTTAGTCCCGACGGCAAGACTTTGGTGAGCGGTAGTGATGACGGGACTATCAAACTCTGGAATGTAGAAAAGGGCCAGGAAATCCGCACCCTCAAGGGGAATGATAGCGATGTCTTGAGCGTTAATTTTAGTCCTGACGGCAAGACTTTGGTGAGCGGTAGTTGGGACAAGACTATCAAACTCTGGAATGTAGAAACAGGCGAACTAATCCGCACCCTCAAGGGGCATGATGGCTGGGTCACACGCGTTAATTTTAGTCCCGACGGCAAGACATTGGTGAGCGTTGCTGGTTATGACAAGACTATCAAACTCTGGAATGTAGAGACAGGCAATGTAATCCGCACCCTCGAGGGGAATGATGGCCTTGTCACAAGCGTTAATTTTAGTCCCGACGGCAAGACTTTGGTGAGCGGTAGTTTTGACAAGACTATCAAACTCTGGAATGTAGAAACAGGCCAAGAAATCCGCACCCTCAAGGGGCATGATGACAATGTCGCAGATGACTATGTCACAAGCGTTAATTTTAGTCCCGACGGCAAGACTTTGGTGAGCTTTAGCAGTGACAACACTATCAAACTCTGGAATGTAGAAACAGGAAATGTAATCCGCACCCTCCAGGGGTATGAAGACTGTCCAATTTAATAATTAAGTTGGTGCGTGGGGCGCGGATTATTAATACTAAATCCGTTGAGTAACCCACAGAAAACGGGTTTCTCCGAGAAACCCGTTTTCTGCTCATGCACTCAGGCAAAAAGGGGAATAAATAATCAGTCTTTAATAACCAGATTTAGTATAACTTGTTTTTTTGTCAGAGATTATCGCCGCAAACACGCACCCTACCAGATCAGGCTTACACAAAAAAACAATTTATGTTATTATTAAAATAAATCTCAGTCAATAAAAAATATTTATTATGAATATCAAAGTGGTTGTCTGGCAAGAAGATGATGTTTGGTGTGCAACTGTACCAGCTTTGTCTGGTTGTCATACTTGGGCAGAAAATTATGATGATTTGATGGTCATGGTTAAAGAGGCAATAGAAGGCTGGTTAGAAGTTTCTC
>VYLR01000222.1_pt1 | contig 11889 bp, 10 predicted proteins | sample 5114291 | NCBI WGS metagenome assembly VYLR01 (sample SAMN12291774, study PRJNA351875) | freshwater metagenome | isolation source: freshwater lake | place: USA: Michigan, Lansing Lake | collected 2013-08-14
TCCAGCGCCGGGTCGCCGATCACAGCAAACTGAGGCCGGAAGCGCACGCACAGCTCGACCAGGGGTCCGACCTTGCTCTGCGCGGTCAGCGCCACGGCGTGGAATCGCCCGGGATGCCGCGCCATGACGTCGAGGCTGCTGGCGCCGATCGAGCCGGTGGCGCCCAGCAGCGTCACGCCTTGCGAGCGGCCAGCGACTGTCCGGCCTGCGCGCGGGGCGCTCGGCTCTGCGTCGTCCGGATGGTCGGGGGCTCTCATGTGAACAGACGCTGGATCAGGACCACCGCCGGCAGCACCGGCAGCAGCGCATCGATGCGGTCGAGCACGCCGCCGTGTCCCGGCAACAGCCCGCTGCTGTCCTTGCGCCCGGCCTGCCGCTTCATCAGGCTCTCGAACAGGTCGCCGACGATGGAAATGCCCACCAGCGCAGCCAGCAAGGCCATCACGAGCAGCAGGTTCATTCGCTCGAACAGCGCGTTGCTGAACAGGCCGAGCCCTGGCCAGAGCTGGTGCGCCAGCAGCGCCAGCAGCAGCACTGCCACCACCGCGCCGCCCACTCCGGCCCAGGTCTTGCCGGGGCTGATGTGGGGCGCCAGCTTGCGGCGGCCAAGGGCGCGGCCGGTGAAGTAGGCCGCGATGTCGGCAACCCAGACCAGCGCCAGCACCGAAAGCAGGGCGAGCAGACCCATGGAGTGCAGATGCAGCAGCGCCATCCACCCGGCGGTCAGCAGCGCGAAACACAGGATCACCGATGCCAACCGTCCTACGTGCGCGCCGCCGCGCTCGGCCTGCAGCAGCAGGACGAACAGCGACAGCCACACCGCGCTCGCACCAGCGACCACGAGTGTCAGCACCGGCCCGCTGGGCGTGCGTCCGGCGATCTCGCCGGCCAGCAGGAGCAGCGCGTACGAGACACTCGCCACCACCGCCAGCCGGTCGGACAGTCCCGCCAGCCGCAGCCACTCGAAGGCAGCGGCACCGGTCAGAACGGCTGCCACCAACACGAAGCTGGCGCGGCCGAGCCAGACGGCGCCCAGCAGCACCGCCAGCAGCGCCAGGGCAGTGATCACGCGCTGCGACAGCGGCGTTGGAGGCTTCATCACGAGTTGGCCGCCAGTTGCTGGCTGGTGCGGCCGAAGCGCCGCTCGCGCTGCGCGTACCAGGCAAGCGCCTCGTCGAAGGCGGCAGCGCTGAAGTCCGGCCAAAGGGCGTGCGTGAAGTACAGCTCGGCATAGGCGCACTGCCAGAGCAGGAAATTGCTGATGCGCTGCTCGCCGCCCGTGCGGATGAGCAGGTCGGGCTCGGGCGCGAAAGCCAGGGCGAGGTGCCTTTCGAGCGAGGCTTCGTCGAGCGCCTCGATGCCCTGCTCGCGTGCAGCGGCTCGCGCTGCCTGGACGATGTCCCAGCGCCCGCCATAACTTACGCACAGCGTCAGCTGCAGGCGCGTATTGGCGGCCGTGCGTTCCTCGGCCTCGGCAATCAGCCGCCGCAGTTCGGGGTCGAGCGTATTGCGCTCACCCACCACGCGCAGTCGAACGTCGTTTTCGACGAGCTTGACGACCTCCCTCTGCAGCGCCGACACGAACAGGCGCATCAGCGTGGAGACCTCGTCGGCCGGGCGGTGCCAGTTCTCCGAGCTGAACGCAAACAGCGTCAGGTACTCGATGCCGCGGCGGCCGCAGGTTTCCAGCACCGCCCGCACCGACTCCATGCCGCGGCTGTGACCGGCCATCCGCGGCAGATGCCGGGCCGTGGCCCAGCGTCCATTGCCATCCATGATGATCGCCACATGGCGCGGCACGCCGGTGTGCAACCGCTGCATGGTGCGCGGCCCCGACCGTCTAGACGGTCAGGATCTCTTTCTCTTTCTCGCCGATCAGCTTGTCGATGTCGGCGATGTGCCGGTCGGTCAGCTTCTGGATCTCGTCCTGCGCGCGCCGCTCGTCGTCTTCGGAGGCGAGCTTCTTCTTGAGCAATTCCTTCAGGTGCGTGTTGGCGTCACGCCGCAGATTGCGAACCGCCACCTTGGCGTTCTCGCCCTCGTGGCGCACCACCTTGGTCAGCTCCTTGCGGCGCTCCTCCGTCAGGGCGGGCATCGGCACGCGGATCAGGTCGCCGACGGTGGCCGGGTTGAGGCCAAGGTCGGATTCGCGGATCGCCTTCTCGATGACCGGCACCATCTTCTTTTCCCATGGCTGCACAGTGATCGTGCGCGCATCGCCAAGGCCGACGTTGGCCACCTGCGAAAGCGGCACCATCGAACCGTAGTAGTCGACCTGGATGTGGTCGAGCAGGCCTGTGTGGGCGCGGCCCGTGCGGATCTTTGCGAGGTCATGCCTGAGCGCCTCGACCGACTTGTCCATCTTCTGCTGTGCGCCGGTACGTATCTCGGGGATGGTGTTCATCGGGGTCTCCTGTGGCTCATGTGCGGCTGGCGCGGCTAGACGTGCACCAGCGTGCCTTCGTCCTCGCCAAGCACCACGCGCTTGAGCGCGCCGGGCTTGCCGATGTCGAACACGTTGATCGGCAGCTTCTGGTCGCGGCACAGGGCGAAAGCGGTGGCGTCCATGATCTGGAGGCGCCTCGTCAGCGCCTCGTCGAAGCTGATGTGGGCGTAGCGGGTGGCGCTCGGGTCCTTTCGGGGGTCGGCGGAGTAGACGCCATCGACCTTGGTGGCCTTCAGCACGATCTGCGCGCCCATCTCCGCGCCGCGCAGCGCCGCGGCCGTGTCGGTGGTGAAGAAGGGGTTGCCGGTGCCGGCGGCGAAGATCACCACCTTGCCTTCCTCCAGGTAGCGCATCGCCTTCGGCCGGATATAGGGCTCGACCACCTGCTCGATGTTCAGGGCCGACTGCACACGCGCCTCGATGCCGGCGCGGCGCATGGCATCCTGCAGGGCCATGGCGTTCATCACCGTGGCCATCATGCCCATGTAGTCGGCGGTGGCACGATCCATCCCCGCTGCGCCCAGCGCCACGCCGCGGAAGATGTTGCCGCCGCCGATCACGACGGCCAGTTCCACACCGAGCGCCACCACGTCGCCGATGTCGGCCACCATGCGTTCGATGGTCTGGCGGTTGATGCCGAAGGCATCACTGCCCATCAGGGCTTCGCCGGACAGCTTCAGCAGGACGCGTTTGTAGGCAGGCATGGGGGCATATTGCGGGGCGGCAATCAGAGGACCCGGCGACGGCAGCTTACCCGCGCGCAGCGGCGGCCTGGGCGGCCACCTCGGCGGCAAAGTCGGTCTGCTTTTTCTCGATGCCCTCGCCGACCACGTACAGGACGAACCGGGCCACGCCGGCGCCCTTGCTCTTGAGCAGTTGCTCGATGGTCTGCTTGCCGTCGGCAGCCTTGACGAACACCTGCCCCAGCAGCGTGACGTCCTTGAGGAACTTCTGCACCGAACCCTCGGCGATCTTGTCGAGCATGGCTTCCGGCTTGCCCGCCTCGCGCGCCTTTTCGATGGCGATGCGGCGCTCGGTCTCGAGCAGCTCGGCCGGCACGCCCGAGGCGTCGACCGACCAGGGCTTGCAGGCGGCGATGTGCATCGCCAGATCCTTGGCAAGCGCCTCGTCGCCACCCGTCACGTCGACCAGCACGCCGATCTTGCTGCCGCCATGAACATAGCTGGCCACGCGACCCTGCGCCTGCACCCGCTCGAAACGGCGGATCGACATGTTTTCGCCGATCTTGCCCACCAGCGCGGTGCGCACCGAGTCCACCGTGCCGCCCTCCAGCGGCAACCCCGACAACGCGGCCACATCGGCCGGGTTCTTGTCGGCCACCAGGACGGCCAGGTTGCGGCAGAACGCCAGGAAGTCGTCGTTCTTGGCTACGAAGTCGGTCTCGCAATTGACCTCCACCAGCGTCGCCAGCTTGGCCTCAGCCGCCACGTGGACCGCGACGATGCCCTCGGCCGCGACCCGCGCCGCCGCCTTGCTCGCCTTGTTGCCGAGCTTGACCCGCAGAATCTCTTCGGCCTTGGCCATGTCGCCGCCGGCCTCGGCCAGGGCCTTCTTGCACTCCATCATCGGCGCGTCGGTCTTCTCGCGCAGTTCCTTGACCATGCCAGCGGTGATTTCCGCCATGAGAGCCACTCCTTGAACGCTTGCGAAAAGGGGGCTTGCCGCCCCCTTGAAAGTTCGAGTGGTGCCCGGACAGCGGGCACCGCAGGCGCGCCGCCTTATGCCGCGGCCTCGTCCTGCACCTCGACAAACTCCTCGTCGGACACCGCCTGCACCACGCCGGCCATGCCCTGGGCCTTGCCTTCCAGCACGGCATCGGCCATGCCGCGGGCATACAGGCGCACCGCCCGGCTGGAGTCGTCATTGCCCGGGATGACGTGGGTGACACCCTCGGGCGAGTGATTGGTGTCGACCACGGCGACCACCGGGATGCCCAGCTTGGTGGCTTCCTGGATAGCGATCTTGTGGTAGCCGACGTCGATCACGAAGATCGCATCCGGCAGCGCCGTCATATCCTTGATGCCGCCGATCGACTTGTTGAGCTTCTCGATCTCGCGCTGGTACGACAGGGCCTCCTTCTTGGACAGCCGCTCCAGCCCGCCCTCCTCGGCCATCTGCTCCATCTCTTTGAGCCGCTTGATGGAAACCTTGACCGTCTTGAAGTTGGTCAGCATGCCGCCCAGCCAGCGCTGGTCCACGAAGGGCATGCCGGCACGCCCGGCCTCCTCGACCACGATCTCGCGCGCCTGGCGTTTGGTACCGACGAACAGGACCGTGCCGCGGTTGGCCGCCAACTGGCGCACGAACTTGGCGGCGCCGTTGAAGTTGTCGAGCGTGCGCTCGAGGTTAATGATGTGGATCTTGTTGCGGTGACCGAAGATGAAGGGAGCCATCTTCGGGTTCCAGAAGCGGGTCTGGTGGCCAAAATGGACACCCGCCTCCAGCATCTGGCGCATGGTCACGGACATATCAAACTCCTGCCAAGGTTGGGTCTGATGCAGCCGCCAGAGCCCTTACTGGTCAGGACACCTCGGAGGGCGGCGCACGCGGATTTACCCCCCCTTCTCCCCTGACGGTACAAGACAGAAACACCGTCCGGAAGATGGGAAGCCCACTATTATATGTCGGTTCGCCCGCAGCCGACGCCGGGCTCCCGCAGGAATCGCGCCCATGGGCATCGTCATCAAGACCGCCGAGGACATCGAAGGCATGCGCCTGGCCGGCCGTCTGGCCGCCGAAGTGCTCGACTTCATCGCCCCGCACGTCAAGCCCGGGGTCAGCACGGGCGAGCTCGACCGGCTCTGCCACGACTACATGGTCGAGGTACAAGGCACGGTGCCGGCGCCATTGAACTACGCGCCGCCCGGGTACCGACCCTATCCCAAGTCGATCTGCACCTCGGTCAATCACCAAGTCTGCCACGGCATCCCGGGCGAGCGCGTGCTCAAGAACGGCGACATCGTCAACATCGATGTCACCGTCATCAAGAACGGCTACCACGGCGACAACAGCCGCATGTATTTCGTCGGCGAGCCGTCGATTGCGGCGCGGCGGCTGTGCGAGATCACGTTCGAGTGCATGTGGCTGGGCATTGCCCAGATCCGGCCGGGCGCGGCACTGGGCGACGTCGGCCACGCCATCCAGACCCACGCCGAGAAGCACGGCTACAGCGTGGTGCGGGAGTTCGTCGGGCACGGCATCGGCCGCAAGTTTCACGAGGAGCCGCAGGTGCTGCACTACGGCCGGCCCGGCACGCTCGATCGCCTCGTCGAGGGCATGACCTTCACCGTGGAGCCGATGATCAACGCCGGCCGCCGCGAGATCAAGGAACTGGCCGACGGCTGGACCATCGTCACCAAGGACCACAGCCTGTCGGCGCAGTGGGAGCACACCGTGCTCGTCACCGCCAGCGGCTACGAGGTCCTGACCCGGTCGGCCGGCACGCCGCCCCCGCCGGCCATCGTGTCCCGCCCCGCTCTGGCGCTGGCGCCGGCCTAGCCCGACCGCTGCGCAGCGGCAGTCCGTCACGGCGTCCAGGATCGGCTCGCGCCATGAACGACGCCGGCAACTCGCTGCGCAACGCGTTGCGCGCCGAGCGCGAAGCGCTGTTTGCCGAGTTCTACCGCAACGGCCGCGTGGCGCCGTTGCTGCGGGCACTGGCGCGGACCGTGGACCGGCTGCTGCGGCGCGTTGTGGTCGACGCCAACCTGAAGGACAGGATCCTCCTGGTGGCGGTCGGCGGTTACGGCCGCGGCGAGCTGTTCCCGTACTCGGACGTCGACGTCCTCATCATCCCGTGCCAGGCGCTCGCTGCGGCCGATGAACAGGCGGTCGAGACCCTGGTGGGCGTGCTGTGGGACCTTGGCCTGCACCTCGGTCATTCGGTGCGCACGCTAGACGAGTGCGAGCAGGAGGCCAGCCGCGACGTTACCGTGCTGACGTCGATGTTGGAGGCGCGGCTGCTCACCGGACCGCGACCTCTGTATCGCGAGTTCTGCCGCCGCATCCGCGCCTGCCTCGATCCCCAGGCGTTCTTCCGCGCCAAGATGCTGGAGCAGCAGCAGCGGCACACCAAGTTCCAGGACTCGCCCTACAGCCTCGAGCCCAACTGCAAGGATAGCCCGGGTGGGCTGCGCGACCTGCAGGTGCTGCTGTGGGTAGCGCGCGCCGCCGGCCTCGGCGGGTCGTGGCGAGAGCTCGAGCGGCGCGGCATCCTGACCGCCGACGAGCGTCGCCTGATCCAGCGCAACGAGAGGGTGCTCAAGGAAATCCGCGCGCGGGTGCACCTGGCAGCCGGGCGCCGCGAGGACCGGCTGGTGTTCGACGTGCAGCACCAGGTGGCGCTGTCGGCCGGCTTCGAGGCGACCGCCAGCCGCCGGGCCAGCGAGATGCTGATGCAGCGCTACTACCTGGCGGCCAAGGGCATCACCCAGCTGAACACCATCGTGCTGCAGAACATCGAGGTGGCCCTGTTTCCGCGCAGCGACGAGGCCGCCACGCCGATCGACGAGACCTTCGTCGCGCGCAACGAGGTCCTCGATCTGGCCTCCGACGACGGCCTGCGGCGCGATCCCAACGGCCTGCTGCGCGCCTTCCTGATCCTGGCGCAATACCGCGAACTCAAGGGCATGTCGGCGCGACTCTTGCGCGCGCTGTGGCACGAGCGCGACCGTATCGATGCGCGGTTCCGCCGCGATCCGCGCAATCGCGCCACCTTCCTGGCGATCCTGCAGCAGCCGGTGGGCGTGACGCACAACCTGCGGCGCATGAACCAGTGGTCGATCCTCGGCCGCTACCTGCCGGTGTTCCGCCGCATCGTGGGCCAGATGCAGCACGACCTGTTCCACGTGTACACGGTCGACATGCACATCCTGATGGTGCTGCGCAACCTGCGCCGCTTTGCGCTAGCCCAGTTCGCGCACGAGTACCCGATGTGCAGCCAGTTGATGGCCGACTTCGAGCGGCCGTGGGTGCTGCTGATTGCCGCGCTGTTCCACGACATCGCCAAGGGCCGCGGCGGCGACCACAGCGAGCTGGGCATGGCCGACGCGCGCGCGTTCTGCCGGGCACACGACATCGGCAAGGAAGACACCGACCTGATCTGCTTCCTGGTGGAGCATCACCTGACCATGTCGCAGATCGCGCAGAAGCAGGACATCGCCGACCCGGCCGTGGTCAGCCGTTTTGCCAAATTGGTGGCCAGCGAGCGGCGGCTGGTGGCGCTGTATCTGCTGACGGTGGCCGACATCCGCGGCACCAGCCCCAAGGTCTGGAACGCCTGGAAGGGCCGGCTGCTGGAGGACCTGTTCCGCCAGACACGTCGCCTGCTGGGCGGCGAGGCGGTGCCGGCGACCGCCGAGCTGGACCGCCGCAAGCGCGAGGCGCTGCGCTTGCTCAGCCTGTATGGCGTGTCACCGAGCGCCCACGAGCCACTGTGGAAGCAGCTCGACGTCGTCTACTTCCTGCGCCACACCGCCAAGGACATTGCCTGGCACACGCGCACCCTGCTCGCCCACGTGCACGCCGCCCAGCCCATCGTGCGCAGCCGCCTGTCGGCTGCCGGCGAAGGCGTGGAGGTGCTCATCTACGTGAAGGACCAGCGCGAGCTGTTCGCGCGCGTGTGCGGCTACTTCGACAGCGCCGGGCTGTCGATTCTCGATGCCAAGATTCACACGACGCGACACGGCTACGCGCTGGACACCTTCCTGGTCACCGATCAGGGTCGCGCGGCACATTTCCGCAGCCTGCTGGCGCAGATCGAGAAGGATCTGTCGCAGTGGATCACCGCTGCCGGTGCACTGCCCGAGCCGGTCAAGGGCCGGCTGTCGCGCCAGTCGCGCCACTTTCCCATCTCGCCGATGGTGCACCTGGCCCCCGACGAACGCGGCAGCGCCCACCTGCTGACGATCACCGCCACCGACCGCATCGGCCTACTCTACGCCACCACCCATATCCTGGCCCATCACGGCATCAACATCCACACCGCCAAGATCAACACGCTGGGCGAGCGCGTGGAAGACGTGTTCCTGATCGACGGCGCGGCGCTGGAGACCGCGCGCGGGCAGTTACAGCTCGAGCAGGACCTGCTCGAAGCGCTGGCCACCTAGCCCGCGCCAACGCTCAGTCTTCCGCCTGCCCGGCCAGCGCCGGAAACAGCACCTCGGTGAAGCCGAAGCGCGTGAAGTCCCGTACGCGCATCGGATACAGCACGCCGTTGAGGTGGTCGCACTCGTGCTGCACCACGCGCGCGTGAAAGCCGTCCACCGTCCGATCGATCGGCGCGCCATCCGCATCGAAGCCCGTGTAGCGCAAAGCGCGCCAGCGCGGCACCACGCCGCGCAGGCCGGGCACCGACAGGCAACCCTCCCAGCCTTCCTCCAGCTCCTCGGACAGCGGGGTCAGGATCGGGTTGATGAGCACGGTCGGCGGCACCGCCGGCGCCTCGGGATAGCGCTGCAGCCTGTCGAAGCCGAAGATGACCACGCGCAGGTCGACGCCGATCTGCGGCGCCGCCAGTCCGGCACCGCCGGCCGCGTGCATCGTCTCGAACAGGTCCGCGATCAGCGCGCGCAGCTCGGGCGTGCCGAACTGCCGCACTGGTGCGGCCACCCGCAGCAGGCGCGGGTCGCCCATCTTCAGGATGGGGTGGATCATGCGGGTTCCGGTTGTGATGAGGCCCGGACTGCGGCCTCGACGATCCGTACCGCGCGCTCGATGGTGGCCTTGAGCACCTCGTCGAGGTCGGCGAGCTTGATCTCGTCCTTGCTGCTGCCGCGGCCGGCCGCGTGGTTTACCACCACGCACAGCGCCGCGTACTCGAGTTGGGCCTCGCGCGCCAGCGCCGCCTCGGGCATGCCGGTCATGCCGACGACGTCGCCCCCGTCGCGGGCGATGCGCTCGATCTCGGCCGCCGTCTCCAGCCGCGGGCCCTGCGTGCAGGCATAGGTGGCACCATCGACGGCGGCATCGCCGCAGTCCCGGGCCGCCTGCAGCAGCAGCCGGCGCATGCGCGCCGAGTATGGCTGGGTGAAGTCCACATGCACCACCGGCGCATCGGCCCCAGAGAAGAACGTGTGTCGGCGGCCATGCGTGTAGTCGATGATCTGGTCCGGCACGACCAGGCTGCCCGGCCCGAGGTCGGCGCGGATGCCGCCGACCGAGGCCACCGCGATCACGCCGCGCACCTGCAGCTCCTTCAGGGCCCACAGGTTGGCGCGGTAGTTGATTTCGTGCGGCGGCAGCGTGTGGCCGTAGCCGTGCCGCGCCAGGAACACCACCTCGCGCCCGGCGAGCGTGCCGAACGTCAGCGCCCCGGAGGGCTCGCCATAAGGCGTGCGCATGACCTCGCGGCGGACCTGCGTGAGCACCGAGAGCCTGGCCAGACCGCTGCCGCCGATGATTGCGTACATGCCTGCGTCGTCCTTCAGTTGTCCGGGCTGATTGTCGGTTCGAGCAGGTGCCGCAAGGCGGCTTCGTCGATCACGGCCACCCCCAGCGCCTGCGCCTTATCGAGCTTGCTGCCGGCCTGCGTGCCGGCCACCACGTAGTCCGTCTTCTTCGACACCGCTGCGCTGACCTTGCCGCCGGCGGCGAGAATCATCTGCGCCGCCTGCTCGCGCGTCAGCGTCGGAAGGGTACCGGTCAGGACGAAAGTCCTGCCGGCCACCGGGCCCGCCGCTGCGGCCGGCCGCAGCGCCTCGCCCTCGGTCCAGCGTACGCCGGCGGCGCGCAACTGCGCGATCACCTCGCGGTTGTGCGGCTCGGCGCAGAAGCGCGCCACCGACTGCGCCACCACGGGCCCGACGTCGGGCACCGCCTGCAACTCGGCCTCGTCGGCAGCCAGCAGGGCATCGAGGCTGGCGAAGTGGCGCGCGAGGTCGCGCGCCGTCGACTCGCCAACGTGGCGGATACCGAGCGCGTAAATGAAGCGCGCCAGCGTGGTGCTGCGCGCCTTGTCCAGCGCAGTGAGCAGATTGGCGGCCGACTTGCCCGCCATGCGCGGCAGGTTGGCCAGCGTGCCCAGGCCCAGCTTGAACAGGTCGGCCGGCGTGTGTACCAGGCTCCGCTCGACCAGGGCGTCGACCAGTTTGTCGCCCAGTCCCTCGATGTCCATCGCGCGCCGCCCCGCGAAGTGCAGCAGCGCCTGCTTGCGTTGCGCCGGGCAGAACAGCCCGCCGGTGCAGCGGTGGTCCTTCTCGGCCTCGTCGCGAAGAACCCGGGAGCCGCACGCCGGGCAGTGCAGCGGCATGGCAAAGGGCGTCACGTCGGCGGACCGGGCATGCGACTGCACGGCGACGATCTGCGGAATCACATCGCCGGCGCGGCGCACGGTCACGCGGTCGCCGATCCGCAGGTCCAGGCTGCGGACGAAGTCCTCGTTGTGCAGGGTGGCGTTGCTGACCGTCACGCCGCCGACGAATATTGGCGCCAGCCGGGCCACCGGCGTCAGCTTGCCGGTGCGCCCGACCTGCACCTCGATACCCTCCACGGTGGTCAGTTCCTCCTGCGCCGGGAATTTGTGCGCGCAGGCCCAGCGCGGCTCGCGGGTGACGAACCCGAGCCGCTCCTGCAGCGCGATGGAGTCGACCTTGTAGACCACGCCATCGATGTCGAACGGCAGCCCGTCGCGCCGCCCGGCAACCCGCGCGTGGAAGGCGAGCAGGCCGTCGGCGCCCCGCACCACCGCGCGCTCGTCCGACACCGGCAGTCCCCAGGCAGCCAGCGCATCGAGCAGTCCCGACTGCGACCCCGGTAGCGCCCAGCCGACCACCTCGCCCACGCCGTAGGCAAGGAACGACAGCGGTCGCATGGCGGTCACGCGCGGATCGAGCTGGCGCACGAAGCCGGCGGTTGCGTTGCGCGGGTTGACGAACACCTTGCCGCCCTCGGCGCGCTGGCGCTCGTTCAGGCGCTCGAATTCGTCGCGCCGCATGAAGACCTCGCCGCGCACCTCCAGCACCGCCGGCGCTGCGCCGAGCAGGCGCAGCGGGATCGCGCGGATGGTGCGCACGTTGGGGGTAACGACCTCGCCCACCTCACCGTCGCCGCGGGTGGCCGCGCGTACCAGCACGCCAGCTTCGTAGCGCAGGCTCATGGCAATGCCGTCGAACTTCAGCTCGGCGTTGTAATCGACCGGCGGATCATCTGCGCCGAGCTTCAGTTCCCGCCGCACCCGCGCGTCGAAGCCCGTCGCCCCGCCCGGACCGGCATCGGTCTCGGTGCGGATGGACAGCATCGGCACCGCGTGGCGCACCGCCGGCAGATCGCTGCGCGGTGCGCCGCCGACGCGCTGGGTCGGCGAATCGGCCGTCTGCAGCGCCGGGTACTGGGCCTCGATCGCCTGCAGTTCGCGAAACAGGCGGTCGTACTCGGCATCCGGCACCGTGGGTGCGGCCAGCACGAAATAGGCGTGATCGTGGGCG
>VYLR01000224.1_pt1 | contig 11709 bp, 12 predicted proteins | sample 5114291 | NCBI WGS metagenome assembly VYLR01 (sample SAMN12291774, study PRJNA351875) | freshwater metagenome | isolation source: freshwater lake | place: USA: Michigan, Lansing Lake | collected 2013-08-14
GACCGGCGGGTGCGGAGGGCGGCAGTGGCATCGTTCGCGGCGGTGCCGATCGCGACGGACTGCCGCCGCGACTGGCGGCCTGCGGTCAGCCGCCCGCCCGCGGCAGGGCGTGCGCTTGCAGGGCTGCGATGCCCACGAAGCGCAGCGCGCCCTCGTGGCAGGCGGTCAGGATCACCGGCGGCGCCACACCGGCAAGCAGGGCCTCACGCCAGCGGCTGGCGCACAGGCACCAGCGATCGCCGGGCTTCAGCCCGGGGAAGCGCCACTGCGGATTCGGCGTGACGAGGTCGTTGCCGCGCTCGACCGAAAAGCGGAGAAACTCCTCGGTGACCTGTGCGCAGACCGTGTGCGAACCGACGTCCTGTGGCCCGGTATGGCAGTAGCCGTCACGGTAGAAGCCGGTCGGCGGGATGGCACAGCAGCACTCCAGCGGGCCGCCGAGCACGTTGCGGGCGGAAGATGGGCGGTCACTGTCGCGCGGCATGTCAGCGTCTCAACGTCGGCCATTGCGAAGGAGGTGGCCTCGCTCCGGACCGCGCGCAGCACGGGGGCAAAAGTGGCTTCACGTCAGGGCTGCAGGCAGGCGTGCAGGGTCATGACGACGATCAGCGCCAGCGCCAGCAGCGGCCAGCCGATGTTCCAGAACCCGCTGCCAGTGTCGGCGCGATCCTGGATGGCCGGCGGCTCGTCGGGGGAGGGGTCGGTCGGGTGCATGGACACGGAGGATAGAGCAGCGGAGGCCACGGCCCCCGCTGCATCATGGCAGGCGGCGGTCGGTCAGGCCGCCAGCAGCTGGCGCAACACGAACGGCAGGATGCCGCCGTGCTTGTAGTAGTCGACCTCGATCGGCGTGTCGATGCGCAGCTTCAGCTTCACGCGCTGCACGCTGCCGTCGGCGCGCTGGATCACCAGCGTGGCATCCTGCTGCGGCCTGGGCTCGGCGCCGATGCCTTCGAGATCGAAGGTCTCGGTCCCGGTGAGTCCGAGCGTCTGCGCGCTGTCGTTGCCCAGGAACTGCAGCGGCAGCACCCCCATGCCGACCAGGTTGCTGCGGTGGATGCGCTCGAAGCTGCGCGCCACCACGGCCTTGACACCCAGCAACTGCGTGCCCTTGGCGGCCCAGTCGCGCGACGAACCGGTGCCGTACTCCTCGCCGCCAAAGACGATGGTGGGAACGCCGTCGGCGATGTAGCGCATGGCCGCGTCGTAGATCGACATCTGCTCGCCCGAGGGCTGGTGCAGGGTGATGCCGCCCTCGACGCGCGCGCCGTCGGCTTTGGCCGGGATCATCAGGTTCTTGATGCGCACGTTGGCAAAGGTGCCGCGCATCATGACCTCGTGGTTGCCGCGGCGCGAGCCGTAGCTGTTGAAGTCGGCCTTGATGACGCCGTTGGCCAGCAGCCACTTGCCCGCGGGCGAGCTGTCCTTGATCGAGCCGGCCGGCGAGATGTGGTCGGTGGTGATGGAGTCACCGAAGATGCCGAGCGCGCGGGCGCCCTTGACCTGCGGCATCTTGCCCGGCTGCATCGCAAAGTCGTCGAAGAACGGCGGCTCGGCGATGTAGGTCGACTGCGGCCAGTTGTAGGTCTGGCCGGCGGCCGAACCGATCTTCTCCCACAGTTCGCCCGGCGCGCTCTTGACCTTGCCGTAGTTGGCGGCGTAGGCCTTCGGGTTCATGGCGTGCTTCATCAGCGCGTAGACCTCCTCGGAGCTGGGCCACACGTCGCCGATCCAGACGTCCTCGCCCTTCGTGCCCTTGCCCAGCGGCTCGGACATCAGGTCTTTCATCACGGTGCCGGCGATCGCGTAGGCGACCACCAGCGGTGGCGAGGCGAGGAAGTTGGCCTTGATGTTCGGATGGATGCGCGCCTCGAAGTTGCGGTTGCCCGACAGCACCGCCGAGCACACCAGGTCGTTCTTCGTGATGACCTCGTTCAGCTCGGGCGACAGGTCGCCGGCGTTGCCGATGCAGGTCGTGCAGCCGTAGGCTGCCACCGAGAAGCCGAGCTGCTCCAGGTAGGGCAGCAGGCCGGTCTTGGTCAGGTACTCGGTGACGATGCGCGAGCCGGGGGCGAGCGAGGTCTTGATGTGGGGCTTGACCGCCAGGCCGCGCTCGACCGCCTTCTTGGCCAGCAGGCCCGCCGCCAGCAGCACGCCCGGGTTGGAGGTGTTGGTGCAACTGGTGATGGCGGCGATCAGCACGTCACCGTTCTTCACGTCGATGCCGTTGCTGGTCCTGAAGCTCTGGCCGAGCTTGTCGGCCGGCTGGTTGAAGCCACTGTCGGCGCCCGCGGCACTGACCGGATTGGAGAACAGCCGGGCGAACGTCTGCTTGACGTTGCCGATTTCGATGCGGTCCTGCGGGCGCTTGGGCCCGGCAAGGGACGGCGCCACCGTGGACAGATCGAGCGACAGCACCGTGCTGTAGTCGATGGCGCCGGTCTGCGGGATGCCGAACAGGTCCTGCGCCTTGAAGTAGGCCTCGAAGGCGGCGATCTCGTCCTTGGTGCGGCCGGTGCCCTCGAAGTAGGCGATCGTCTTCTCGTCGACGGGGAAGAAGCCCATGGTGGCCCCATACTCGGGCGCCATGTTGGCGATGGTGGCGCGGTCGGTGACCGACAGCGAGGCCGTTCCGGCGCCGAAGAACTCGACGAACTTGCCGACCACCTTGGCCTTGCGCAGCATCTCGGTCACGGTGAGCACGAGGTCGGTGGCGGTGACGCCTTCGCGCAGCTTGCCCTTGAGCTCGAAGCCGACTACGTCCGGCGTGAGGAAGTACACCGGCTGGCCGAGCATCCCGGCCTCGGCCTCGATCCCGCCGACCCCCCAGCCCACCACGCCGATGCCGTTGATCATCGTGGTGTGGCTGTCGGTGCCCACCAGGGTGTCCGGATACAGCACCCCACTCTTGCCGTGCACGCCGCGCGCCAGGTACTCGAGGTTCACCTGGTGCACGATGCCGAAGCCGGGCGGCACCACGCCGAACGTGTCAAATGCCTGCATGCCCCACTTCATGAACTCGTAGCGCTCGCGGTTGCGCGAGAACTCAAGCTTCATGTTCAGATCCAGCGCGTCCTTGCTGCCGTAGTGGTCGATCATCACCGAGTGGTCGACCACCAGGTCCACCGGCACCAGCGGCTCGATCGTCTTCGGGTTCTTGCCGGTCTTGGCCGCGACGCTGCGCATGGCCGCCAGGTCGGCCAGCAGCGGCACGCCGGTGAAGTCCTGCAACACCACGCGGGCGACGATGAACGGGATCTCGTCCACGCGCTCGGCGTTCGGCTTCCAGTTGGCCAGCTGCCTGACGTGTTCTTCAGTCACCTTCTTGCCGTCGCAATTGCGCAGCACGGATTCGAGCACCAGCCGGATCGACACGGGCAGGCGCTTGACTGCGGGATAGGTCCTGGCCAGTTGCGGCAGCGAGTAGAACTGCGCCGACTGCTTGCCGACCTGGAGGCTCTGGAGCGTGTTGTGCAGGTTGTGCATGAGCGAGAACCCTCTGTGGTTAGGCGGAGCCGCGGCCCCGCGTGTTCTAACGTTTGAGCCGGATCTGGACGTCGTACAGCAGGCCCTTGTCATCCTGGCAGGTGCCGCCTGCCGAGCCAGACGACCCGAGGCCGCGGAAGTCGCAGCGCAGGCCGCTGCCGTCGGTTGCCTGCAGCAGCGCCTTGGCCGAGGCGCCTTCGGCGTTGTCGATCACCACCGGCGCGGTGCCGACACCGACCGAGCCGCGTCGGCCCCAGCCCACCCCGCCGGTCACGTAGGCGGTCGAGCGGCTGGACGAGGTGGTGACCCAGGTCCCGGTGTAGACCTGATCGTCGATCCGGACGGTCAGGCTGGCTTCGCCGCCGGCGCTCTGCTCGACCGCCTCGCCGAAGTACAGCTTGCCGCTGGTGCGCGGCATCAAGGTGAGCTGGTAGGTGGAGGCGCAGCCGGACAAGACGGCGGCGACGGCCAGCGCCAGGGCGGGGCGAATCATGGTGCGGCTCATGGAAGCTCTCCTGGAGTCCGATGGGATACCAGATAGACCATCACGTTCGAAAATCGTGCCCGCTATCGCGTCCGAGTCGGGTCTTCTGCCGTTCCGCGAGCGCGTCAACGAGCCATCAGGTCGACGAACTCGTTGACCGGGGTAGCCGCCAGGCGCTTGGGGTCCATACACAGGTCGAGGACGGCCTGCGCCTGCTTTTGCGCAAACACGCGCGCCAGGTTGGTCTTGAACTTCTCGACCAGCACCGGCATGCCCTCCTTGCGGCGACGCTTGTGGCCGATGGGGTACTCGACGACGATCTCCTTGAGCTTCTTGCCGTCGGTGAACTCCACCGTCAGGGCGTTTGCGATCGAGCGCTTCTGGGGATCGTGGTAGTCCTTGGTGAACTGCCGATCCTCCACGCACTCGATCTTCTCGCGCAGCTTGTCAATGCGCGGGTCGGCGGCGATCGAGTCTTCGTAGTCGGAGGCTTCCAGGCGGCCGAAGATGATCGGGACCGCCACCATGTACTGGATACAGTGGTCGCGGTCGGCAGGATTGTCGAGCGGCCCCTTCTTGTCGATGATGCGGATGCAGGCCTCGTGGGTGCGGATCGTGATCTTCTTCACGTCCTGGTCGGTTTTGCCGAGCTTGCGCATCTCCCGGTGGATCGTCATCGCTGCCTCGACTGCGGTCTGCGAGTGGAACTCGGCCGGGAAGCTGATCTTGAACAGCACTTGCTCCATGACGTAACTGCCATAGGGCCGCTGGAACTTGAACTCGTTGCCCTTGAACAGTACGTCGTAGAAGCCCCAGCCCTTGGCGGTCAAGACCGAGGGGTAGCCCATCTCGCCGGACTTGGCGATCAGCGCCAGGCGCACCGCGCGGCTGGTGGCATCGCCGGCCGCCCAGCTCTTGCGCGAGCCGGTGTTGGGGGCGTGGCGGTAGGTGCGCAGGCTCTGGCCATCGACCCAGGCCAGCGACAGGGCGTTGATGATCTCGTCCCGGGTCAGGCCCAGCATCTGTGACACCACGGCGGTGGACGCGATCTTCACCAGCACCACGTGATCGAGGCCCACTTTGTTGAACGAGTTCTCCAGCGCGATGCAGCCCTGGATCTCGTGCGCCTTGATCATCGCTGTCAGCACGTCATGCACCGTCAGCGGCGGCTTGCCGGCCGCCACCGCGTTGCGGCTCAGCCAGTCGGCCACGGCCAGGATGCCGCCCAGGTTGTCGGACGGATGGCCCCATTCGGCCGCCAGCCAGGTGTCGTTGAAGTCGAGCCAGCGGATCATGGCGCCGATGTTGAAGGCGGCCATCACCGGGTCGAGCTGATAAGGCGTGCCAGGCACCTTGGCGCCGTTGGGCACGATGGTGCCCGGCACGACCGGGCCGAGCATCTTGGTGCACGCCGGGTACTCGAGCGCCTCGAAGCCGCAGCCCAGCGTGTCCATCAGGCAGTAGCGCGCGGTGTCGAACGCCTCCTTGCTCTTGACCTTGTAGTTCAGAACGTAGTCGGCGATGTCGACCAGCACCTTGTCGGGTTTCGGTCGGACGTTGCTGATGTGGCCGCCCATGGAGGAGTCCTTTCTTCGTTATCTGGTTTCGGAGTACGGTTAAGTCTGCCGCTGGCAGTCCGCGCTGGCGACTCGTGCGGCTACGGCTACTTGCGCTGGGCGATGGGCACGAACGCGAGGTTCTCGGGCCCGGTGTAATTGGCGCTCGGGCGAATGATCTTGCCGTCGATGCGCTGCTCGATGATGTGGGCGCACCAGCCGCTGGTGCGCGAAATCACGAACAGCGGCGTGAACATCAGCGTCGGCACGCCCATCATGTGATAACTGGTGGCGCTGTACCAGTCGAGGTTGGGGAACATCTTTTTTTCGCGCCACATCACCTCCTCGACGCGGGCCGAGATGTCGAACAGCTTCATGTTGCCGGCGTCCTGCGACAGCCGGCGGGCGACTTCCTTGATGACCTGGTTGCGCGGGTCGGCGATCGTGTAGACCGGGTGGCCAAAGCCGATGATGACCTGCTTGTCGGCCACGCGCTTGACGATGTCGGCCTCGGCGTCGTCCGGGTCGTCGTAACGCCCGATCGTGTCGAAGGCGAACTCGTTGGCACCGCCGTGCTTCGGCCCCTTGAGCGCGCCGATGGCGCCGGTCACCGCGGAGAACATGTCGGAGCCGGTGCCGGCGATGACGCGCGCAGTGAACGTGGAGGCGTTGAACTCGTGCTCGGCATACAGGATGAGCGAGGTGTGCATGGCGCGCACCCACAGCTCCGATGGCTTGCGCCCGTGCAGCAGGTGCAGGAAGTGCCCGCCGATGGACTCGTCGTCGGTCTCCACGTCGATGCGACGGCCCGAGTGCGAGAAGTGGTACCAGTAGAGCAACATCGAGCCCAGGCAGGCCAGCAGCCGGTCGGCCAGGTCGCGCGCTTCGGCCAGCTTGTGGTCCTGGCCTTCGGGCAGTACGGCGCCGAGGGCCGAGCAGGCGGTCCGCAGCACGTCCATCGGGTGTGTGTTGGCCGGAATGCACTCGAGCACGTCCTGCACCGCCGCCGGGATGCCGCGCAGAGCCTTGAGCTTGCGCTTGTAGGCGGCCAATTCGGCCACGGTCGGCAGCTTGCCGTGCACCAGCAGGAAGGCGATCTCCTCGAACTCGCAGCGCTCGGCAATGTCCAGGATGTCGTAGCCACGGTAATGCAGGTCGTTGCCGGTGCGGCCGACCGTGCACAGAGCGGTATTGCCGGCGGTGACGCCCGACAGGGCGACGGACTTTTTCGGTTTCGGCGCGGCCGGGGCGGCTGCTTCGGTCATGGCCTCGATCTCCCTTGCTCTATTTCTTGCGGGCGAACAGCGCGTCGAGGCGCCGCTCATATTCGTGGTAGCCGATCACGTCATACAGCTGCATGCGTGTCTGCATGGTGTCGACCACGTGCTTCTGCGTGCCATCGCGACGGATGGCGGCATAGACGTCGTGCGCCGCCTTGTTCATCGCGCGGAACGCCGACAGCGGGTACAAAACCATCGCCACGCCGGCGCTGCGCAATTCGTCCACGGTGAACAGTGGCGTGGCGCCGAACTCGGTGATGTTGGCGAGAATCGGCACCTTCACGGCAGCGGCAAACCTGCGGTAGGCGTCGAGATCCTTGGCGGCCTCGGCAAAAATTGCATCCGCACCGGCTTCGACGCACGCGACCGAACGCTCGATCGCCTGGTCCAGGCCCTCGACGGCGATGGCGTCGGTGCGGGCGATGACGAAGAAGTCGGCGTCGGTCCGGGCGTCCACGGCGGCCTTGACGCGGTCGACCATCTCGTCGGCGCCGACGATCTCCTTGCCCGGCCGATGGCCGCAGCGCTTGGCGCCGACCTGGTCCTCGATGTGCAGTGCGGCCGCACCGAACTTGACTAGGCTCCTGACCGTGCGCGCGATGTTGAAAGCGCTCGGGCCGAAGCCCGTGTCCACGTCCACCAGCAATGGCAGATCGCACACGTCCGTGATGCGGCGGACGTCGGTGAGCACGTCGTCCAGCGTGTTGATGCCCAGATCCGGCATGCCAAGCGAGCCGGCAGCCACGCCGCCGCCGGACAGGTAGATCGCCTTGTAGCCGACCTGCCGGGCCAGCAGGGCGTGGTTGGCGTTGATCGTGCCGACGATCTGCAGCGGCTCTTCTTCCTTGAGGGCGGCGCGAAACCGAGCGCCGGGAGACGGTTGAGCCATCATGAGTCCTTCCGGTCGGGTCTTTCTGCCTTGATCCTTCCTGCTTCCTGCTGGCGGCTGCCTTTGCCGGGGTGCGCGCGCGTTGGGGTCATGCTGCGAGGCCCGACCCGCGCTGCCGTGGTCGCTATCAGCCGAGCAGGTGCGCCACGCCGTCGCGCTCTTCCAGCAATTCTTTCAGCGTGTGGTCCATCTTGCTGCGCGAGAACTCGTCGATCGGCAGGTCCTTGACGATCTCGTACCGGCCGCCGCCGCAGATCACCGGGAAGCCGTACATGACCTCCTGCGGGATGCCATAGCTGCCGTCGGAAGGCACGCCCATGGTGACCCACTTGCCGGCCGTGCCCAGCACCCAGTCACGGACGTGGTCGATGGCGGCATTGGCGGCCGAAGCGGCCGACGACAAGCCGCGCGCCTCGATGATGGCCGCGCCGCGCTTGCCTACGGTGGGAATGTAGGTGTCGCGGTACCAAGCGTCGTCATTGACCATCGGCTTGGCGGGTTGGCCGGCGATCGTCGCGAAGCGCAGGTCCGGGTACATGGTCGGGCTGTGGTTGCCCCAGACCACCATCTTCTCGATGGCGGCAACCGGCTTGCCGGTCCGAGTGGCCAGTTGCGACAGCGCGCGATTGTGGTCCAGACGCAGCATCGCGGTGAAGTTGCGCGCGGGCAGACTTGGGGCCGACTTCATTGCGATATAGGCGTTGGTGTTGGCGGGATTGCCAACCACCAGCACTTTGACCTCGCGGCTGGCGACCTGGTCGAGCGCCTTGCCCTGCGCGGTGAAAATCTGGGCGTTGGCCGCCAGCAGGTCCTTGCGCTCCATGCCGGGGCCGCGCGGACGGGCGCCCACCAGCAGGGCCACCTGGGTGTCCCGGAACGCGGTCATGGGGTCCGAGTGGGCCTCCATGCCGGCCAGCAGCGGGAAGGCGCAATCGTCCAGTTCCATCATCACGCCCTTGAGCGCCCGTTGCGCCTTTTCGTCGTGGATCTCCAGCAACTGCAGGATGACGGGCTGGTCCTTGCCCAGCATTTCGCCGGCGGCGCCTGTGACGGCGACGCGGACGGGCGCTTTGCTCATGGATGTCCTCCCGAAGGATGCATTGAAACAGGCGAATTCCGTCCGGCGCGCAACAGGACGGCGCGAACCGGCGCAAGGCCGATCCGGCGCGGCGTAAGGCCGGCCCGGGCTTGAAGGCGCTTGCGCGGCTGGCAGACGGTCATGGTGCGGTGGCGGCGGCGGGGTTGCAGGGGGCGGGGCGGGCTGGGCAGGGACCGGGAAAAGGAACCAACGGCCCGCCGGCTGGTCGAGTATAGTCCAACTCTTATATAAGACATAAGAATCCTTGAAGCTCCGCCGGGGCTCCGATTCGCTTCCGCCGATGCCCGATCCTGAACTGTCTACCCGCGCGCCGGCCACCGAGCGGCCGGCTGAGCGGTCGCCCGCCGACCGGGCGGTCGACAAGGGTGCCGTTTTTGCGCCGTTGTACCGGCAGATCAAGCAGTTGCTGATGGCCAGCCTGGAGCAGGGCGAGTGGAAGCCAGGCGAGTTGATCCCATCGGAAATCGAGCTGGCCGCCCGCTTCCAGGTGAGCCAGGGCACGGTGCGCAAGGCCGTCGATGAACTGGCCGCCGAGCATCTGCTGCTGCGGCGGCAGGGCAAGGGCACCTTCGTCGCCACCCATCATGAGCCGCGCGCGCAGTACCGGTTCCTGCGGCTGGCGGCCGATGACGGCGCGGCGGCGCCGGCGCACAGTCGGTTCCTCGAGTGCCGTCGCCTGCGCGCCAGCCGGGAAGTGGCCGGCCGGCTGGAACTGAAGGCGGGCGACCCCGTGGTCTCGATCCGGCGCCTGTTGCTGTTCGAGGCCACGCCGGTGGTCCTGGACGACATCTGGCTGCCCGGCCACGTGTTCCGCGGCCTGAGCGCCGAGCGTTTGTCCAGGTACCACGGACCCTTGTACGGACTTTACGAGAGCGAGTTCGGTACTCGCATGATCCGCGCCGAAGAGCGCATCCGCGCGGTGGCGGCCGGCGACGTGGCGGCGCAGTTGCTGCGCGTGGACGTGGGCGTGCCGTTGCTGGAAGTCGAGCGCTTGTCCTACACATATGGCGATCGCCCGGTCGAACTGCGCCGCGGCCTGTATGTCACGACCGCCCATCACTATCGCAACACCCTGACCTGAGGTTGCAAGTCACGGCCGCTTTCATGGGCACTTCGATTTTGTTCGCTGCCGCAATTTGGGGACAATACGTTGCCTCGTGGCGGGCGCAGTTCACCAGGAAGACGAGAGACTCATGAGCACCCCACCGACCCACGCTCTGGCGGCACGGAACCGTCGGCAGTTCCGCAATATCCATGTCACCCAGATCGTCCGGTACCGGCTGCCGCCGTCTGGCTGGGTGTCGATCCTGCACCGGGTCAGCGGTGCTGCGCTGTTCCTCCTGTTGCCGCTGCTGCTCTGGCTGTTCGACCTGTCGCTGATGTCCGAGCTGAGCTTCGCGCGCCTGCAGGAGGCGGCGTCCCACGGGTTCGTGAAACTCGTCCTGCTCGGCGCGATCTGGGCCTTCCTGCACCATCTCGTGGCCGGTGTGCGCTACCTGCTGCTCGACCTGCAGGTGGGCATCGACAAGAGGGCGGCGCGCAAGAGCGCCGTCGCGGTGCTGGCGATCAGCCTGCCGCTGACGCTGCTGGCGGCGCTGCCGCTGTTTGGGGTGGTCTGATGAGCGCGACGGGCCGGTCCAAGCGCGAATTCCCCCTCGGGGGGACGGCGCCCCGCCGGGTCGCCAAGGGGGCAACATGAGCCCGCCGGGCCGCCCCAAGGGCGAATCCCCGAGCGCGCAGCGTGAGGGTAGTCCAGTGAGCACGCGTTCGCAGATGGACACGCAAGGCATCGGCGTCGGCCGTTTGGTGGTCGGCGCGCACTATGGTCTGTCCAGTTACCTGTTGCAGCGGCTGACCGCCGTGGTCCTGGCGGTCTACGTGCTGCTGCTGGGCGGCGTGCTGCTGTTCACGCGCGACCTCAGTTATGTCGGCTGGGCCGGACTGTTCGCCCCGCTGTGGATGAAGGTGGTTTCGCTGATCGCCATGGCTGCGCTGCTGTACCACGCCTGGATCGGCGTCAAGGACATCTGGATGGACTACGTGAAGCACACCGGCGTGCGTCTGGCGCTGCAGACGCTGACGGTGCTGTGGCTTCTGTGCTGCGCGGTATGGTCCGTGCAGATTCTGTGGAGAGTGTGATGGCCTCGCCATCGAAGATTGCGAGAAGGAAGTTCGATGCGGTGATCGTCGGTGCTGGTGGTGCCGGCATGCGCTGCTCTCTCCAGCTGGCCCAGGCGGGTCTCAGTGTGGCTGTGCTGTCCAAGGTGTTTCCAACCCGTTCGCACACGGTGGCTGCTCAGGGCGGCATCGGCGCCAGCCTCGGCAACATGACCGAGGACCAGTGGCTCTGGCACATGTTCGACACCGTCAAGGGTTCGGACTATCTCGGTGACCAGGACGCCATCGAGTTCATGTGCCGCGAGGCGCCCAACGTGGTGTACGAGCTCGAGCACTTCGGCATGCCGTTCGACCGCAACCCCGACGGCACCATTTACCAGCGCCCTTTCGGCGGACACTCGGCCAACTTCGGGGAGAAGCCGGTGCCGCGCGCCTGCGCGGCCGCCGACCGCACCGGCCACGCGCTGCTGCACACGCTGTACCAGCGCAACGTCGCCGCCCGCACGCAATTCTTCGTCGAGTGGATGGCGCTCGACCTCATCATGGACGCCGACGGCGACTGCGTCGGCGTGATCGCTCTGGAGATGGAAACCGGCGAGCCGATGATCCTCGAGGGCAAGGTCACGGTGCTGGGCACTGGCGGTGCCGGCCGCATCTGGGCCGCCAGCACCAATGCCTACATCAACACCGGCGACGGCATGGGCATGGCGGCGCGCGCCGGCATCCCCCTCGAGGACATGGAGTTCTGGCAGTTCCACCCGACCGGGGTGGCGGGTGCCGGCGTGCTCATCACCGAC
>VYLR01000232.1_pt1 | contig 11410 bp, 7 predicted proteins | sample 5114291 | NCBI WGS metagenome assembly VYLR01 (sample SAMN12291774, study PRJNA351875) | freshwater metagenome | isolation source: freshwater lake | place: USA: Michigan, Lansing Lake | collected 2013-08-14
AATTGACCACTGTTACATTTGGTAAATCGAGGAGTTGATCAAAATTTATCCACATAACCCACCTCCTGTTCTGTGTTACTATTATACCATGCTCACACAGAACCTAGAAGAGCCGAAATTCTTGGCTGGCTTTCAGGAACTGTTGGCTTTACTGATTGTGCTTTAACCAAAGGATAGGAACCAGCAAAAAGCGTTGAAAATCCTAATAAGGAAGCAATTAAGAGATTATGGGAGTTAAGTGGTTTCATGGTTTTGTCCTCTGAGAAAAGTTAATTAAAATGAAACATTTTGGTTGGCAGTTGAGTAGTTGAGTTAACTTTTAAAAAAGTAACCGTTGGTTGTGTTGGGTTTCGCGCCTTAACCTAACCTACTAGATCGGCGATCGCACTTCTGCAAATGCGTCTGGGGCTAAGATGACGCGACGAGAATGAGCTTGGATATGCTAACAACATCTTAGCCTGTGGTCAATGTCCCCAACAGTTAAGGAAATTGAAAGCATCAAAGCGTAGTAAGTAACGCACCTTACAAGATCGGCGATCGCACTTTAGGATTTTTTTGCGATCGCATAATTGCGCTTGCTCTCTCAACCAATGTAAACTTGATATGTCCTTCAGAAGTTTAAGGGGAAATTATGGAACCTCGTAAAAGACTCCCTCAGAGTGTTATGGTCGTCGCTGTGATCCAGCTTATCTTTTCTCTGTTTGGTGTCATAGCAGGCTTACTCCAATTAGGGTTTGGAATGTTTCTTTTAGATTTTTTGTCTTGTTTACCATTTTGCTATGGTATTGTAGACTTTTATGGTATTTTGCTTGTTTTACTATTTGTTTTGCTTAACATTGTCCAATTTGTATTCAGTATTGGTTTATTCTCAATTCGGAAGTGGGCTTGGTATGGCACGGTAGTCACTCAAGCAATCGGCTTGCTTTTAAGTGTTGGTTCGCTCTTCACTGGTAATTTCCAGGATATTTGGGGGATAGTGATCTATATTGTCATTCTTTGGGTTATGTTTCAATCTAATACTCGGCGTACTTTTGGATTAAGGATATGGCCTAGCGAAAGGCGTTGACAATCCTAATAAGGAAGCAATTAAAAGATTTTGGGAGTTAGGTAGTTTCATGGTTTTGTCCTCTGAGAAAACTTAATTAAATTGAAACATTTTTGTTGGTAGTTGAGTTGACGTTTAAGTGCTTTCATTATCTCGAATTACTTTTTGAGTTGACAACGAGATTCACACTTGCCTAAAAAGCGACCTTTTGTATCTATAACTTCAATGGGATTATCTAAAGCTTGGCGAGTTTGGCGAGTTTGGCGGAAGTGGAGAATTTGCAATCCGGTTTTACGAGGCTCCACGACGAAAATATATTTATTGTTTACCCATCTGATTTGTCTTAATTTATACTTAATTAATCTAACTTCGTTGTGTGAGTTTGGTGTGCCATACCCATTTGTTTCGGCGAATCTCTTCCAGCATCTGCCTATGCCTAAAGCTGCATTTTTATCGCGTCTTATTATATACTCAATTCCCGAAAAGATTTCCATGTCCTTTCCTCCGCTAACACCGTAATAAGAATGAAAAAAAAGAATGTCTGCGCTCCAATAATCATTATAATTATCAAATAAATTAGAAATATCATTGCCAAAAAAAGTGTTAACTCTATAGCTTAAGTATTCGTCTTGTTTGATGAATTTGGTATATTCTTCTCTACTTGGTCTAACAACAGTATCTGAGTTAAAGCAAACTTCAAAAGGAATATTTTTTACTGATTGTGCTTTAACCAAGGGATAAGAACCAGCAAAAAGCGCTGACAATCCTAATAAGGAAGCAATTAAAAGATTTTGGGAGTTAGGTAGTTTCATGGTTTTGCCCTCTGAAGAAACTTAATTAAATTGAAACATTTTTGTTGGTAGTTGAGTATTTGAGTTGACGTTAAAAAATTGACTGTTGGTTGTGTTGGGTTTCGTTCCTCAACCCAACCTACAAGATCAGCGATCGAACTAAAGCTACGCGCCTAGACTTATTATATGCTAAAACTTACTGAATACCGCTATATTTTCATAGGCAGGGTGAAACCCCCCAAGGTAATAGTCCAGGTGTACCAGCAGGAACACACTTATTTAATTTTGTCGTTCCATCAGATTGAATGTAGTAATCTTCACCCCAATCTGTCTTATATACACCAAAAGAAACTATAGCGGTATTGCTACAATTAGCAACAATTCTATCTGCCCAACTTTTCATTAAAATTTTAGAACCCATAATATTATTAATTATGCTCTCTATTTTTGGGTCAGATCTAGTGATCATACTCCAATCCACTGAACTGAGTGCAATCTTCAATACATCAGTTCTATTTGTTGGATTTCTGGTTGTACCTTCATTGGCTACTCCTTTATAAATTTCAAACTTAACCCATTTAACTCCCTTTGAGCGAATTTCTTGCATGATCTTATTAACAGTAGCTTGACAGCTTGCTTGAGGTTGTTGAGTAGAAGTAGGTTTATTATTTGGTAGTTGTTGACTATTATTAGAAGTTGCTCTAACTAATTCAATAGAACCACAACCAGGATGTTGTTTTCGACCTGTAAAACGGTTTAAGCTTGAGTCGAATTTTCCAGAAAAATCGACAATGCCCCAACCCGCACCTGGAGATTGTATCCATTTGACACCTTTAAGACTCATTTCCAATGTATTTAGATTAAATGTACCACGAAATAAAGCTATTCCTCTAGGTAAATTAGGGTTTTCTGGTACAGGATATAGTTCAAATTCAGCAATAATTTCAGTTCCCTTTTGATTAATAGTAAGAGTTACTCCAGTTATTCCTTGAGCGCAAGTATATTTACCAATCCATTTACCATTAATTGATCCATTATTAGAAGCAGAAGGCTGAGGTTTTGGACTCTCTGTTGGTGTAACATTTGCTGTCACCTTAACCTCTGACTGAACATAAGCAGAAACATTAGCAAAAGATCGATCGCCTGTCACCAACACATCAAACATACAGGATTCCAACATAGCAGAAGCAGTCACCCCCGCACTACGACAAACCCGTTCCGCTTCCTGTTTCTGTTGCGTCGTAAAATCCGCTAAAGTCAACACCTTTTTCGGGAAATTCAAATTCGTAAAAGTTGTGGTCGTTTCGCCGACTTCATAGGCAAATAAAGACTCTTGCTGAGGAATACGCCAACTATTGCCATACTCCTTGTACAGTTGATCGTAATTAGGATTAATACCGACAACCTTTCCTTGGCGAGTTTTCATATCATCGTTTGGGTTATTATTGTAGTTTCCGAGGAGACCATACATCTTTGAGAGTCGAGATTTGGGGACTGTGACTTTAATCGTTAAGACCGAACTTCCTGACACTTCTACCCATTCCCCTGTGGGGGCGATGATTCTATATTCACCCCCATTTTTATCTACCCTTGCACCACCTTCAAGCACAATTGGCAAACTAGCCTCATTAACATTTCGAGCATTAATTTTGAGCTTTCCTTGATAAATTCCGATTCGTTCCCCACCCGCTTTGATGGCTACTGCTGAGGGTAAAGAAGCATTATCTCCCACCCCTTTAAAACGACCTTGTACTTCAAAATCTCCTCGTTCAGATTTCGCCAGAATAAACTCGCCTACCGCTTGAAAACTATTGCGTAAGCCATCAAAGGTGACAATATGAGGGTCTCCATAAATAACGCCTGTATTTCCGTCCGGTTTACGGGGAATATCGGGGGTGGGTTCGGGTTTCGGTTCTTCTTGGGGTGGTGGACAACCTTTAATTTTATCAGCACCTTCAAAGTTTTTTGACCATTCCCAAGGATCTAACCAACGTTGTCCTAATCCTTCACTTCGGGAACCTATACCCACTAACTTGACATCCATAAATACAGGGCCTTGAGGTGCGCTGGGACAACCCACATTTAGCCATGTCGTATTACTACATTTTTTTGGATTTCCCCAAGTTCCAGGATAGAGCAACCATTCTTTTCCTTGCAATTCTTTAGCATTAATTCCCTTACCAACAGGCGGTAAATATTCAACTTTCCCTCTTAAGTTAATGTCATTTCCACCGCGATGATATTCAATTCCTGTCCCGTGAGACGTAGAACCGATTTGATTGGGATTTTCTATTTTATAATTCGTTGAACCTCCATCTGGATAACTCGCATGACCTCCCAAACCCACATAGACCACCGGCTGATAGATTTGGGTTTTGGTGGGATTTTGTGCCACATTTGTGACATTATATATATCATCACCAAGCCTAAGTTTTAGATTCGACCATTCAACAACTTGACCTCCTTTCCATTCTTCTAGTTTTCCTTTAGTCAAGTTATCTAAAAATGGTATTTCACCAAGAACTTTTTTCAAAAAATCAAGAATATCCCTAGCAAAGCTGACGTGCTGTGCAAAGGCAATCCGACAGGGATAATATCTATTATCAACGTCCTTTCGTAAGAATAATGTAATGCCTTCCCAGTCTCCTTCATGATTATTGAATCCACCATGATCTTTCCAATTACTCTGGGAATAGTGAAAATAATAGTTAATGGCTAGTTCGCTAATTCTTTGCTTAGATTTTTGATCTTGCCATTCCTTTTCAACAACAGAAGCATAAATTTTAGCAAATTTAGTGTCCGTGAATTTTTTATTTTTAAATTCACTCAGATCCAAAAATCCTTGGGAATCGCTCTTTGGTAATAATTGGCTTTTCTCGGATTTAGATTTTTCCCAACTCGTGCGATTGACATCCAGAGGGAATTGAGCTTCGTCTTTTGGTTCAAAGCTTAAAATGGGAGTAAAATAGTTAATCAATTGCGATTTGGATAATTCTTTTTTTGCTACATATTCTGTAAAGACATTACCTTGATTTTGGGGATTAGAAGATTTTTCCTTGACCTTAATTAGATATTTTTGATTAACTTCTTGACTATCAGTAATAAAAAGAGTTTTTAGCTCGTTTGTCATATTAAATTGATAATCATAGCCAAAACCGTCAGTCCTCAAAGGAGTGGTTTTTATTGTTCCTAATGCCAATTTTACTTCTTCCACAACTGGCTCTACAGGAACAGAAAAATTCTCAATTCTTAACGTATAAACACCTGCTTCTAAATCCTGATCTTTATCCTCTTTTTTTAACCGCCATACTGTTAAGCCTGAATAAGCAGGTGCAATAGGAGTTTTAATTGTGTTTAAGACATTATTCGATGAATCTAAAACAATGACTTTAGTGTTCTTGTTAATTTTTGATACAGGAAAATTTAAGTAATAATCGCCTTTTTCCCTAATCTCTACCGTCCAATTAACTGTAATTTCCTTATCTACTCCTGCGGTTGCCCACCAGCGATCGATCCCTAATTTGGGTGTACCATCTGGTTGGATGGGGCTAAAATAATTATCAATTTTCTGCTCTGTTTGAGATTGCCCAATAGCCGGTTGTGGAGTTTGAGCCACGACAGAAGCGCTATATTTAGGATCAGGCAGACAGTAACTCAACAGAAAAACGCCACAGAGAGAGAGTGCCAGCAGCTTTCTCAAGAATTCCTCGCCAAGAACGGCAAGAAATGCCCCTAAAGCCACCCAAAACCAACGCAACCGAGTTTTCACGCTTCGACCTCCTGACAATTTGGCTCTCCATGCCACCGAGAGATAGCTAGTTAACGGCTCATTGTATCACCAAAGCCCTCGAAGCAATCTTAAAGATCCCCTAGCCATAACAATTTTTTAACACTCCCCAGCCTAAAGTCTTGGGGATTCTTGGTTCACCGAGATTACTTGCTTAGACAGAATTTCTCCTGAGAAAGTAGAGGCATTCTCGACAAGTGCGCGCGGTTTTGGCCAACTGTACTTAGGGGCAAGTGTCATAAATCCACTGATCTATTAGTTATGATTGAGCTAAAGTTCTTAAAGTAGAGTTATCATTCACCTTATGTCTGAACCGCAGTATCCTGACTTTACCGCGCATGGCTACCAAGTGATTGAGCAACTTGGTCGCAACTCTTCTGCTGGCAGAGTATCATACAAGGCATTAAGTATTAATACTCGGCAAATTGTGGTGATTAAGCAATTTCAGTGGGTAGGAGGAAGTAGCACTCTTGATGGAGAGAGACAAATTGAGAGGGAGATTCAAACTTTGCGGAGTTTCCATCATCCGAAAATTCCTAGTTATTTAGATGACTTCAAGACTGAATTTGCTAGTTTTTGTATCGTCCAAGAATTTATTGATGCACAAACTCTATCAGAAAATAATGATTTTACACCACAAGAGATTAAAAGTATTGCCATTCAGCTTTTAGAGATTCTTGTCTATCTTCAGCGTTTACTTCCTCCGATTATTCATCGAGATATTAAGCCCGAAAATATTCTAGTTGACGATAACTTAAATGTCTATTTAATTGATTTTGGATTCGCCAAAATTGGAGAAGGAAGGGCAACCGCATTAAGCAGTATTGCTTTAGGAACTCCTGGTTTTATGTCTCCTGAACAAGTAAATAATCTTCCTTTGACTGAAGCAACAGATTTATATGGATTAGGTGCTACCTTAATTTGTCTGTTGTGCAAGATTAAATCTACAGATTTTGTGGATATAGTAGATTATAATTTTCAGATAGATTTTAAAACTCGTGTCTCTCATCTAGCTTTCTCTTTTATTGAGTGGCTAGATAAGCTTGTAAGACTTAACCCAGATCAAAGATTTCCTAACGCACAAGAAGCTTTAAATGCGCTTCTTCCCTTGGAGTTAATTCGGATTCCCGAGCTTCACTTGAGTCAAAGTAGTTTTACCTGTGAAGCTGGGCACTTAGGAGAAAAAATAAGAAAAAATATTAAAATTAATAATCCAATTCCTGAGACAGTTTTAGAAGGTTCGATTATATCTTATCGGCAAAATGAATCTCACCGCATTAATCGTCATGATTGGTTAACTATTTATCCGAAAAGGTTTAAGAGTAATCAAACCTCATGTACTTTGACAATAGATACCAGTAAGTTAACCGCTAATAAGGTTTATCAGCGTGAAATTATTTTTGAAAGCAATGCTCGTCAAAATAATACACCATTTAATATTAGTATCAAAACTGCCCCACTGCCAAGGCCTATATTACCTCCCTATTTACTTTTAGCTGGAATCTATCTTATTTTTACAATTGGCTCTAAATTTGTTTGGATACAGGACAATCTTATCCTTCAATTAAGTATTACAATTTTAGCAACATTAGCCGTTCTTGGAATGGATTATTGTCTGGTGGTAATTAGTCTCAGTTTAATAATGTGGATAGCAGGAACATTGGGAACTATAATAGTATTATTCTTGCCTTATTTGATGATAAATATAATAAATTTATTGAGTGCTTTTTCTCGTATCCCTTTAGTATTTGATACTGTTTGTTATACGCCCATAGTTCCATTTGTTTTAGTTCTTCAAATTCTTGGTTTTATAGCCTGTATATGTATGGCTATTTCTTCGTATAAAAAAACCGACAAAAATACTAATCAAAATTCTAATGACAGCCATAAAGAAGATAATATATGGGCAAGTGGGGTGATAAGTGGGATAGTCGGTTGTTCCAGCTATTTTATATTGCCTGAGCCTATGAGTGACTTTTTTAAGTCACTTGATGAGTATTGTAAACCCGCACAAGGGTTGTTTTTTGGCTATGGTTTTCTTCTATTTCTTCTATTTCTTATAATTGTAATATTGTTGGGATTTTCATTTCCTGCTTTTATGTTTTTTCTATCCTTTCATTTGTCACCTTTAATATCAAAAATATCAAAATTTTTCTTGCTTCCAATGGTTAATCTCAGCTTTGCAAAAAAAGGTTACACCAACAAAATAGTAATTATTCTATATTTATATCTAACAATTGGACTTGCTATTGCGTCAGGTATTGGCTCACAAGTTGGTTGGCATAATGTTTATATTCTAACAACCTTGCTAATCACTGGTATTCCTTTACTAATACTATTGCTATTTCCGCCTATTTATTATACTCGAATAATTGCTAAATACAGCAGTAACATCTACTAAAGTTAAAACCAATAACTAAGAGGTCATCAAGCTATGCAAAACAACTATTATCATACCAACTTGCCGAATTTTCAGGACTATGGCTATCAAGTGGTCGAAGAGTTAGGAATAAATAATTTAGCAGGGCGAATTACCTACCAAGCTATAATGACTAGCACTCAGACTCCCGTTGTTATCAAACAATTTAGATTTTGTACTTCCAACGCAAATTGGACAGAATATAGGGCAATTGAGCGAGAGATTGATGTTTTAAAACAATTAAATCATCCACAAATTCCTCGTTATCTCGACCATTTTGACTCAGGGAATGGATTGTGTTTAGTCCAAGAGTTTAAAAATGCTCAACCTTTATCTAATCCTCGTAGTTATACTCCAGAACAAATCAAAAAGATAGCTATACAATTGTTAGAAATATTAATTTATTTACAGGAAAAAACAGGATATTCCGAACCAATTTATCATCGAGATATTAAACCAGATAATATTTTGCTAGATGATCAATTAAAAGTTTATTTGATTGATTTCGGTTTAGCCAAGATGGGCAATAGAGAGGTAAATAATAGCAGTATTTTTGCAGGTACGCCCATTTTTATAGCACCGGAGCAATTTTTAAGAAAAAAATTAACAAAAGCCTCTGATTTATATGGATTAGGCTTAACTTTAATTTGCCTAGTAACGGGCATAAATTCTGATAGAATCAGTGAATTACAGGATCAATATAATGATTGCAAAATTCGCTTTAAACATCTCGTTCCCAAATTGAGTTTACAGTTTATTAGCTGGCTAGAAAAAATGGTAGAGCGAGACTCGAAAAAACGCTTTCAAAATGCTCAAGAAGCATTAGAAGCATTGAAACCACTCTACTTAATTCGCTCTCCAATAGTCCAGCTTAGTGCATCAGAATTAGTGTTAACCGCCAACGAAATAAATGAGAATATTACGTCATCCATTACAGTAATTAATGATATTCCTAACACTATTTTACAAGGAGAGTGGTCAATTGTATCTCATGAAAATGATGTTTCTTCAAGAAATAGTCATCCTTGGATTACAATTACACCTTATACGTTTGAAGGAAATCATCATGAATTTAGTGTCACTGTTGATACCAGCCATTTGATGGCAGACAAAGTATATGAGCGTGAGCTTATTTTAAGCAGTAATGCTGACCAAAAATCTAAGAAGTTAAAGCTTATTGTTAATACTGCTCCTCTACCTATTGAAAAAGTAAAACATCCTCCTTATTTACTTTTAGCTTCAGTGTTACTTTGGTTTGTATTTTGTGTAAAAGTTCCACTTGCGAATGACATTCTGAAAACTATTACATCTGAAGAATTATTGATTCCATTCAAATCTGACATAGATGTAATTAACATTCATGCTATTGCTTTTACATCAGGTAGTATTGGAGCCTTCTTGCCATTATTTAAAACTTGGAAATCAAAATTATTTTTCTTGCCATTTCTATCGTATTTTGTCTTTTGGTTAACTTATATTTCTTTTATGATCGTTGTTATTGTGTCTTCTATGGTTTCCATCAGTAACCAAGAAATTCTTTTTTGGGTTTACTTGCTTGTGGGTTATCGTCATGTAACAATTCTTGTATTACTAACATTCGGCTGGCTTTTTCTGGGGGTAGGTATATTTCCATTTATAGGAGGATTACTAGGAGAACTTTATACTTTAGTTATGATTGTATCAGCGTCTAATTTTGATGAAGGAGCTATAGGATTTGCCAAAGGTACTATTATCGCTTCAATTACAAGTATATTGCTTTATTCAACAGAATTAAAATTCAAGAATAAGCAAATTGATAAGGGCTACATCTTTATCTGGTTAACGATAGGATTAGGTATTGCTATTGGTGCTGGTTCAGTGGTTGGATGGTTTAATCCTTATGTCCTATTAGCATTAGCTTTGACCAGTTTTTTGTTGATTTTTATGATACTATATCCACCTATCAACAGAGCTAGATTAGTTAATCAATATCGTCACTGGGAAAAGCGAAAGGCCAATAAAAAATGAAATACATCAACTGGAAAGCTTGACGAAGTAAAGCCGATCCTTTAAAGTCCGAGGTTGAAGAACGAGGCAGATATATTAAAACCGATATTTGACGAAATTGTCCCAAAAATTTGGCTAGTGACTAAAAGCTATTTTTAAGCTTGCGCTATCTTAATTCGATGGGAACGACCGCGCCACCAAGCTAGTAGGGTACTAGCGATAAAAATACTCGAATAGGCCCCCGCTACGAAACCAATAATTAAAGCTAGGGCAAAATATTTTAAAGTCGTGCCACCAAAGAGAAAAATCGCCACCAGAGGCAATAAAGTGGTCAAAGTGGTATTAATTGAACGACTTAGGGTTTGACTCACCGCATTATCGACAATTTCATCCACGGACAATTCGGGGGTATTAACAAAATTTTCCCGCACGCGATCATAAATTACCACTGTGTCGTTAACAGAAAAGCCCACAATTGTCAAGAGGGAAACCAAAAATAAACTATCCACTTCTACCCCCGCAATTAAGCCTAAAACCGCAAAGACCCCTAAAGTGATCAAAACGTCGTGCAGCAGAGCGACAATGGCAAAAAAAGCGTAATCCCGTTGAAAACGGAAGCTTAGATAGGCAGCAATGCCGAAGAATGACACTAATAAAGCTAAAAATCCTGACCTAAATAATTCTTGACCGATGGTCGGCCCGACCGTATCAATTTGACCAGTTTCGGGGTCAAAGGTGCCGATTTTCTGGTTTAAGGTGTCGAGTAATTTCGTTCTCTGTTCTTCTGCGAGGGTTTTCGTCCGCACCGATAAAGTATATTTATCCAACACCTGCACACTACTGTTACCCAATCCTTCCTCGTCTAAAATCCCTTGCACTTCGGCAGTAGTTAAGGGTTTCTCACAGTTATTCTTTTTAGCACAGGCTAATTCTATCTGAATTCTCGTGCCACCAACAAAATCTAAACTCGGTCGCAAAGGCGCTTGAATAGTGAACCAAGAAATCACCATGACCAAAATACTACCAATCGTCAGCAGGGCCGAGACTGTCCACCAAAAATTACGCTGTTTTGTAACGTTAAATGCCATATCTTTTAAGTGAAAAGTAAAAAGGAAAAAATGGGGGTTGGGTGTTAGGTTTTGGGGGTTAGGGGTTGGGGTAGTGGGGGATTAGGGTTTTAGGGTTTTAGGGTTTTAGTTGAATTTCGCCATTTCCCCATTTCCCCATTTCCCCATTTCCCTAATAACTACTGGTTTGCTGGTAAATTAGGGCAGAAAAGTTGGGGTTTTTGACGGACGCTGGGGACGTTTAAGACGGTGATTAACAGGAGAGTACGACTACAGGTTAAAGCGGTAAACATACTCACAGCTACCCCAATGGCT
>VYLR01000234.1_pt1 | contig 11233 bp, 4 predicted proteins | sample 5114291 | NCBI WGS metagenome assembly VYLR01 (sample SAMN12291774, study PRJNA351875) | freshwater metagenome | isolation source: freshwater lake | place: USA: Michigan, Lansing Lake | collected 2013-08-14
ACGCGCTGATGAGTGTTACCAAAACGGGCGAAGGATCCCCTCTTGCGAAGTCGGTACTCGGTATCCTTTGCCTTCTGTCTGGGTCGTGCTTAGTGACGGGGGATTCTTCGCTTGTTCATGTTTGTCTATGAGGCTGTCAGGTTTTTTTTTTTTGCTACTGCTAATGAATTGGTGGAGCTATACGCTCAGAATTTGGTTTTCAATCCTGAGCGGATTAATGGTGCAACAGGCTCAAGTTGCGTTGCCTTCGTTTGGCGCACGCACTTATGAGTGTTACCAAAACGGGCGAAGGATCCCCTCTTGCGAAGCCGGTACTCGGTATCCTGTGCCTTCTGTCTGGGGCGTGCTTCGTGATGGGGGATTCTTCGCTTGTTCATCTTTGTCTATGAAGTGCGCGGGTTCTCTTGGTTTTGATGCTGCTAACAAGTTGGTGGGGCCAAACGCTCAGAATTTGGTTTGCGATGACGTTAACAAAAAAAACCGCCCGATCGAAATACCCTGATGGCTTTTTGTAAGGCGTCTGACGGCTTTTTGCGAAAGCTCATAGCCGTCTGACGCCTGCATTGGCCAAGTAAGACAGGTAATCTTTAGTAAATGAACAGGAGAGGGCACGAGTTCGAAAACGCGCGCCAGCTAATTGGTGCTATGACGGATTGCTAGAACAAAAAAAACGTCAGGTCGGAAGACCTGACGGCACCACAAAAAAAACGTCAGGTCGGAAGACCTGACGCCACCAAAACAGCTTGCTCTTGCGCCAAGTTTAGATTCAGTTCTAAAAACTCCAAGCGTGTGCGAATAGAAAGATTTCTACAATAGCCCTTCTACCAAGATGTCTTCATCAATATCATGCCAACGAATACCTTCTCCTCCACCAATCAATCGCCAATTGTTTCTTTCTTGTTCGGTGGCATCTCTTAATTTGGGAAACCAGTTGAGCGGTACGGAAATCTCCCGACCGTCATCTAGTCGCACGATCATTTGCTGGTTTAAAAACCAGACCTCTACTGCATTGCTGGATTTACTAATTGTTAAAATACTCATCCCATATATCGTTAAATAATTGTCTGTTTTCGGATACTAATTTACGAATCTCGTTGATCTCATGAGCTTTCAATCGTTTTGATTTTACTAACTCTACTGGAAACAGATTAAATTTAGCAGTGGCTTCCCCCTTTTCTAAGTGAACATGCTTTGGCAAATGTTCATTGGCATAAAAGAAAAAGCGAATCCCATTAATGCTTAAAATTGTAGGCACAGCATAAAATTACCATTTCAAAATGAGATTTTCTAGCCTCGTTGGCGCTCGTTTGCAACGCGCTGCCGGTCCTGAGCGCCAACTAATTTGTACTATGACGGATTGCTAGAACAAAAAAAACGTCAGGTCGGAAGACCTGACGGCACCAAAGAAAGCTCATAGCCGTCTGACGCCTGCATTGGCCAAGTAAGACAGGTAATCTTTAGTAAATGAACAGGAGAGGGCACGCGTTCGGAAACGCGCGCCAACTAATTTGTACTATGATGGATTGCTAGAACAAAAAAAACGTCAGGTCGGAAGACCTGACGGCACCAAAATCTGTAGTAATTGAACAGGAGAGGGCACGCGTTCGGAAATGCGCGCCAACTAACGATTTTCTAGCCTAGTTGGCGCTCGTTTGCAACGCGCTGCCGGTGCTGAGCGCCAACTAATTTGTACTATGACGGATTGCTAGAACAAAAAAAACGTCAGGTCGGAAGACCTGACGGCACCAAAATCTGTAGTAATTGAACAGGAGAGGGCACGAGTTCGAAAACGCGCGCCAACTAACAACTAATTTGTACTATGACGGATTGCTAGAACAAAAAAAACGTCAGGTCGGAAGACCTGACGGCACCAAAACGTCAGGTCGGAAGACCTGACGGCACCAAATGACGATTCCAATGGAAAAGATTGTTGGCATGCAACTGCAATAATTTGCAGCTAATTTTTTGTAACCACTTCCTTGCCCGTGCGGTTCACGCCTTGCTGCCCACCAAGAGCACCGTTTTTGTTGGGGTAGGTTTGCTTGTTTAATGTTCGTTCACCAAAGCGTGTTACCGTTTCCACAGACGTTACCGTTAGTGTTGCTGTGATGGAGCCCGTTTCGTACGGAGCTGATGCTGCTTGTGTGGCGGTAATAACGGCTGTGCCAACGCCAACAATTGTTACTGTATTGCCGCTGATTGTTGCAACTGCCAAGTTGCTACTTGCGTACGAAAATGATCCTGTGCTGTTGCTAGTAGGATCTGAAAGCACGAAGCTTGCTTCATATAGTGTCTTGGTGAGGTTAGGAAAGGTGGTGATGGTGGGGGCGCACAATTGCCCTGTAACACTTATGCTTGAAGCAGTATTGCTGCAACCCGCGGCCGTGGTCACCTGAACGGAATAGGAAGTAGTACCCGCTGTATTAACGCTAATGCTATTCGTAGTTGCACCTCCGGGAGACCATAAATAGGAGGCAAATCCGGATGGAGCGGTGGAGCTTGACCTAGAAGGCGATCCTGAAAAGGACCCAGTTCTTGCATTTGCTGTGGCATCCACAGTAGTAGTTCCGCTGCTCTCGTCAAATTTATAGTAGCCCACAAGACCTGCTTCGTTGCCAGCCAAATAGGTATTCATTTCACTTGTTATCTGCGCAGGGGTTCTGGCTGTGTTCCAAAAAGATACTTGATCGATGCTACCGTAAAATGGGTATCCCACACTAGCCTTGCCTATGTAGGTACCAACGGAAGATGACGAACCCGACTCCCCCGAAGTGGTGTAAACCTGCACACCGTTTCTGAACATGGTTACCGCTGATGAAGACCACGTTACAGTGATGAACTCCCATTGATTTTGAACGGAAGGTATGCCCGTATTTATGTCCCGCCCCGCAAAAATATGGTAGTTACCATCAGTAAAAATCATGATGGCGCGGTCGAACCCGCTATCGTCATTAGACACAATGGCCTGCCACGTTGAAATGCCGCCCGTTCTCCTAGCCCATGCAGAGGTTGTTAGCGTAGCATACGAGCCCGGGCTGGTGTTAAGCGAAGAGATCAATATTCCATTGCCGCCAAACGTGAGCATGTTGCCAGCCCCTCCTACTGTGGATAAACCCAATGAGCCATTGTTGCAAAGCGAAAATGTAGTTGGCCCATTCGCAACTATGTTGGGGGGCGGATCTGTACAATATATAAACCCGATTTCGGTGGCGGTACCACCTGGCGTGGTGACGGAGACACTTCCACTAGCACCCGAGCCAACCACTGCCGTGATTTGGGTGGCTGAAACCACATTGAACGAGGCGGCCGCTGTGCCGCCAAAGCTAACCGCGGTCGCATCCGTGAAGTTCGTCCCAGTAATCGTTACAGTGGTGCCATTGCCCGCGGATGTAGGTGTGAAACTTGTGATGGTAGGTGGCAGTGAAGAATCTCCATTTACCCGGGCAATAAGATTTCTTGCCGTACCGTTGTACGTGGTGAATCCTCCACCGATCAACACCTTGCCATCCGGCTGGTAGGCAACGGACAAGATGTCGTTATTGGCGCCCGTTCCCGGGTTGAAGCTCCCGTCCAGGCTGCCATCGGCATTCAACCGGGCAATGCGATTTCTGGCGGTGCCGTTGTACGTGGTGAAACTTCCACCGATCAACACCTTGCCATCCGGCTGGTACACAACGGAAAGGATTTGGCTATTGGCTGCCGTGCCCGGGTTGAAGCTCCCGTCCAGGCTGCCATCGGCATTTAACCGGGCAATGCGATTCATTAACGTGCCGTTGTAGCTGGTGAAAAATCCACCGATCAGCACCTTGCCATCCGGCTGGTAGGCAACGGACCGGATTTGGTTACTGGCTCCCGTTCCAGGGTCAAAGCTCACGTCCAGGCTGCCAAAGGCATTTAACCGGGCAATGTTATTTCTTGCTGTGCCGTTGTAACTGGTGAAAACTCCACCGATCAACACCTTGCCATCCGGCTGGCGGGCAACGGAAAAGATTATGCCATTGACTCCCGCTCCCGGGTCGAAACTCCCGTCCAGGCTGCCATCGGCATTTACCCTCGCAATGCCATTTCTTGTCGTGCCGTTGTACGAGGTGAAATATCCACCGATCAGCACCTTGCCATCCGGCTGGCTGGCAATGGAACGGATTGTGCCATTAGTTCCTGTTCCCGGGTTGAAGCTCCCGTCCAGGCTGCCATCGGCATTTAAACGGGCAATATAATTTATTGCTGTGCCGTTGTAAGCGCCAAAACCTCCACCGATCAGCACCTTGCCACCCGGCTGGTAGGCAACGGACTGGATTTCGTAATCGGCTCCTGTGCCCGGGTTAAAGCTCCCGTCCAGGCTGCCATCGGCATTTAGCCGGGCAATGCTATTTCTTGCCGTGCCGTTGAACGTGGTGAACAATCCTCCTATCAGCACCTTGCCATCCGGCTGGTAGACAACGGACAGGATTACATCATCGGCTCCCGTCCCCGGGTTGAAGGAGGTATCGACTGTGCCCGGTTGTGCCAGCAGCACGGTGGGAAGTGCCAACATAACTAAGAGGGCAAAGGAGGCGAGAGTAGCTATTTTTTTCATGGCCGGTCGCTTTTACTAATCAATAGAAGTAGTCACACTGAATCCGGTCGCCAGCCGTAAGCGCGTAGGTTCCATTATTGGCAGGGTTATAGGTTAAGGTGGTGCCCACAATATTGTAGGCGGTGTTGCTCACTCTTATCCCATTAATAAACATCTTCACTTTGCTGTTGGCCGAGGGCGGTTGTGTTAGCGTAAAGGTTGTTTGAGAAGCTGCGGCCGTATATTCATCGGCCACTTCTCTCACCGGATTCGCCCACGTAGGGGCACCTGCTCCATTGCTTTGTAAGAGTTGGCCAGCAGTGCCAGCCGTATTGTTTGGCATTAATGCTCCTGAGAATTTAAGATTGCCTGTTATGTCTAGTTTTTCTGTGGGGTTGGTGTTGGCTATGCCCACATTGCCTCCGACTAGCGTTAATGTTTGTGAATTGGCCAACGAATTGCTATTGCCTAAGAATAGCCGATTGGATCCGCCTTGGGAAGCGATGTAAGCATCCCCCGCTCCACCACCCCCACCAGACACCCCCATTTTTAAACGATGGGTACCATCTCCAATCGAGAAATCTCCCTCTGAGTTTACCAAATCCCACTGCCCGAGGCTTACATTTAGTTTTGAGATAGGTGTAGTGGTGCCAATACCAACATTACCAGCACTGTTAATAGACAATCTCTCCAAATTATTGGTGCGTAGGCGGAAATCCTGAGCATCGGTTGTACCAATAAACTGAGAGGCGGGTGTTGTGCCGCTATTTCCGGTTAAGCCCCAGCCGCTGGAAGCATTGGCCCAGGTTGGAGCCGCGCCTGCCCCTGCAGAAGTAAGCACTTGCCCGGCAGTACCAGCCGTGTTGTTTGGCATTAATGCACCGGAGAATTTAAGATTGCCCGTGATATCTAGTTTTTCGGTGGGGTTGGTGTTGGCTATGCCTACGTTTTTATTCACCCCATCTAGCACAAGGAGATCGGTACCGTTAGCCGAGTATAAAATTCTATCGGCAACGGAATTATTATATGTGATCGCTCCCTTTTCATTTCCAGATTGATCTAAAAGACGAATTTGCGATGCTCCCGTTGCATTAGTATTCTGAATGGTAATGCCATTGTTACCAGCTGAATTGGCAGCAATATGTAGAAGTTGTGACGGACTAGTCGTTCCAATACCCAAATTGCCTGTTGCATCAATTCTCACCCTTTCCAAGCCACCTGCACCTGTTGCAAAGCGCAAAGGTTGTGCATCGGTTGTTCCAATAATATTGGTAGCGGGGTTTGTGCCTGCGTTGCCTGTTAATCCCCAGCCTGTGGGAGGTGTTGCCCATGTCAAAGTGCCAGAACCATTATTGGTCAAAACTGTACTTGCCGCCCCCTGAACAGACGGAAACGAAGTAGTGACATTGTTAATCTTGGTAATATTTCCGGTGGCATTCACAGCAAATGCTCCGGCTGTTCCGGTGGTCAGTGTGCCTGTGGTAGAAATAGCTTGTGTGCCAAAGTTGGGATTGATTTTGCTTCCGGCAATAGCGGCAGTGGCGTTCACATCAGCATCGGCAATCGTGCCATCAGTAATTTGAGCGCTTCCAAACGTGCCCGTTGTAATTTTGGAGGCATCTAGGTTGGGAACTTGCGCCACAGGCAACGTGCCGGATGAAATGTTGGATGCATTTAAACTGGTGAGCCCTGAGCCATTTCCGGTAGGTGTCAAGTAATCTGTTCCCGCTGTAGCAATGCTCAACGCTCCGGTGCCACCACTTGTTTTGATCAGGCCGTTAGTAGTGAGGTTTGAAAGTGTTGAAATATTTTGAGAGGTATTTACCGAGAAGGTATTGGTAGTCAAGGTCAGTCCAGTGCCCGCGGTGTAAGAAGTGCCCGCATAATTGGGAACATTGAGTGTATTGCCGACCAGCGTTGCCGCGCCACTTGTGCCGGTGGTGGTGAGCGTGATGGGAGCCTGGTAATCTGTGCCGGCAGTTGCCGCGCTCAAGGCCGTACCGTTTCCTTTTAATAATCCAGTCAATGAAGTACCAATGGTGATGGCTGGTGTTGAAGTTGCATTGGCTACTGATCCGTTAAAGCCATTGGCGCCAACAACTGAAACAGTTGTTACGGTACCTCCGCCTGCGGGTGCCCAGGTAAGCAATCCTGCACCATCGTTGGTGAGCACGCCCACTGCATTGGCTGCCGGGAAAGAGGTAGTCGCCCCGTTGATCTTGGTAATATTGCCCGAGCTATTAATTGTGAAACCATTGGCCAGCCCCACGTTGAGCCCGCCACCGATAGAACCACTACCGGTTGTGGTGGTGATGTTCTGAGCGCCAAAGGCAGGGACGATTTTGCTTCCCGCAATGGCCGCTGTGCCGCTGATGTCCGCATCAGCAATCGTTCCATCCGTGATTTCGGTGGAGGCCACCGCATTCAACGTGGATAATGTCCCAAGGCAGAGGTTCGTTCTGGCAGCAGCAGGCGTGGTAGCATTTGTACCTCCGTTGGCAATGGACAACAGACCCGATACGTCCGCTGAAGCCAAATTGATGGATGTGTAGGTTGGCGTTGCGCCTCCTTTCAAAAATCCTGTTCCTGTGGCAAGTCGCGTGGGTGTTCCGCCCGCTGCGCCATAGATAATGTCACCGGGAGTGGTCATTGGGTTGGTGAGCGCCCCTGAAGTTTGCCATGAGGCGATACCGCCCGATACGGTGAGCACTTGTCCGTTGGTGCCAGGGCTGAGTTTTGAGACGGTTATGCCGGAGGCCAGTTTGGCATCCGTGATAGCCGCATCGCGCACATGTGTTGTCGTTACGGCACGGTTGGCGTCTATACTTCCATCACTTGAGAGTTTGGTAGAAGTGACGGCATTGTTGGCCAGTTCGGTAGTGCCAACACCACCTGCTGCAATGCCGATAGTGCCTGTAGTGGTAATATTGGGGCCTCCGGATAATCCAGTTCCAACGGTAATGTTAGAAACTGTTCCGCCTCCCGCTAAAACGACAGGCGTCCATTGGGTGCCGTTGTATTGATAGACGCTGTTAGTGGCAGGCACGGCAGGATCGATGGGTCTTCCACGCAAACCCTGCACAGTAATATTCCCATTGGTGCTGTTTAGAGTGGCATCCAGTCCGACTGTTGCAGCTGAATTCGAAGTGCCATCGCCCACGATGATCTGTCCCGGGTTGAGGGTTGGTGCACCCCCACCGCCCACGTTGTCGGTGGCGGGTGCCCATGCCGAGCCGTTCCATTTTAATATTTGTCCCGAACTGGCGCCCGCCTGAGTGATTTTTCCGGGAGAAACATCATTGATCTTCGCATCAGTTACGGCCAGCGCTGCGATGTTGATTGTTGCAACCGCATTGTTGGCCAATTTGGTTGAGTTGACTGCTCCAGCGGCAATCACGGGATTCGGATATGTACTGCCCAGCAAGTCGCCACCTGCTGCCCCGGAAGGAGAGGGTGCATTTTGCCAGGTGGGGTTGCCACCACTAACAGTCAATAGTTGTCCGTTCGCACCTGTTGTGATAGCTGTGAAGGCACTTGTACCATTGCCAAGGACCAATCCCGTTAAGGTATTGGCGCCCGTTCCGCCCACGGCTACGGGCAGTGTGCCGGTATTGATTTTCGCGGCATCCAAACTTGGGATTTGACCAGCGGTAAAAGTGCCTGTTGTAATCTTGGCTGCATCTAAACTTGGCATCTGTGCGATGGGTAAAGTACCCGAGGAAATGTTGGATGCGTTTAAATTTGTTAGCGCAGATCCATTTCCATTCGGTGTCAAGTAATCCGTTCCCGCTGTAGCAATGCTCAACGCCCCGGTGCCACCACCTGTTTTGATCAGACCGTTAGTAGTGAGGTTTGAAAGTGTTGAAATATTTTGAGAGGTGTTTACCGAGAAGGTATTGGTAGTCAAGGTCAGTCCAGTGCCCGCGGTGTAAGAAGTGCCAGCATAATTGGGAACATTGAGTGTATTGCCCACCAACGTTGCCGCGCCACTTGTACCCGTGGTGGTAAGTGTTATCGGTGCTTGGTAATCCGTGCCGGCAGTTGCCGCAGAGATGGTCGTTCCATTTGATTTTACTAAGCCGTTGATAGCTTTTACAGCGGGATCTGTTTCTGTAGTAACTGCAGTAATATTGCCAACTCCTAAAACAGATACTCCGTTAATCGTTTTAATATTCGTTCCGCTTACGAGTGGAGCTTGATAGTCCGTGCCAGCCGTAGCTGCGCTAATGGTAGTGCCGTTAGACTTCACTAAGCCATTGATGGCTTTTACGGTTGGATCGGTTTCCGCCCCGGCAGGGAGATTCGTTAACTGAGAACCATCTATAGCAGGAAGTTTTCCAGTGGCGTCTAACTGTACAATCTGGTTTGCACCGGTACCTACGTTTACATCTATTGTGCCACTGGTGGTGATGGGCGCGCCTGCTACAAGGCCGGTTCCCTTGGTGATACTGGTCACCGTGCCGCTGCCCCCAGCGGGCACCCATGTAAGTGTACCCGTTCCATTATTAGTCAATGAACCCGATGCATTGGCAGGCCAGTTTATGGCGGTTGAGCCGATGGTAAGGGAGGAGACTGTGGCTGCCCCGGTTGTCAATGTGCCTGTTGTGTTGATAACTGTGCTACCGCCAATAGTGCCTGTGTTGATAGCACTTCCGGATACTTTTCCAGCCGTGCTGATTGTTGCCAATCTATTATCATTGATAGTACCCGTTGTGCCTGCGTTGTTGATTGCCGTGACAATATTATTTCCGGCAGTAACACCAATAGCGGTGGCAATGGTTGTTGACCCTGCACCCGACAAATCCCCGGAAAGGGTGATTGTTTGATTGTTGGTTAAATAATCTGTGCCGGCTACTGCGTTGGCAAATCCACCACTTCCGCTGCCCTTTAAGATCGATGAACCTGTCGTTGCCGGAGCATAATCGGTGCCAGCTGCAGCAGCACTGATTGTGGTGCCGTTTGATTTTACTAAACCATTAATCGCCTTTACTGTGGGATCAGTTTCTGTAGTAACTGCGGTGATGTTGCCCGCACCTAAAACAGAGGTTCCATTAATGGTTTTGATGTTAGTACCGCTTACCAAAGGCAATTGATAGTCGGTGCCAGCTGTGGCCGCACTGATGGTGGTACCATTGCTTTTTACGATTCCCGAAATGGCTTTTACCGTAGGATCCGTTTCTGCTCCGGCCGGAAGGTTGGTGAGTTGAGAACCATCTAATGCGGGAAGTTTTCCGGTTGCATCCAGTTGGACAATTTTGTTGGCAGTAGTTCCCACATCTAAACGTGCAGAAGATAGCGTACCGATTGTAATTTTAGCTGCATCTAGGTTTGGGATTTGGCTTGTTTCGAATGTGCCAGATGTAATTTTTGTAGCGTCCAAACTTGGGATTTGGGCAACCGTAAAAGTGCCTGTGTTAATCTTTGACGCATCCAAATTAGGCACTTGCGCTACAGGCAAAGTGCCGGTTGTGATTTTGCCCGCGCTAATGCCTGTGGCGACTTTACTATCCGTGATCGCATTGTTCGCGATGGTAAACGTACCAGTGGTGCCTGTTACAGAAAGCCCGATATCACCTCCTACATTAATTCCTGTGTTGTTTCCATTATTTGATAAAAGCTGATTCGCAGAAAGCGAAGGAAGCGCTCCGCCTGTGGGGGCAGACCAGACAGCTACACCCCCTGTGGTGGTAAGCACCTGGCCGGCAGTGCCAGCACTGATTTGGGCAGGAAGAATTTTAGATGTTGTAGCAGCGTTGTTTAAAGCTGCCGCAATGCTATTTCCCGCTGTTAGAGAAATCGTAGAGTTATTGCTTGGGCCGGATACATCTCCGCTAAGCGTAGTAGTCGAACCGACATTATCAGGGCCTGGTTCCCATCTACTTCCATTCCATTTAAGCACTTGCCCTACGGCTGAAGGTGCATTGGCTGCCGAAGAAGTCCATCCACCTGCACCAGAGTTGAGAGAAGAATCCCACATCAGGATTTGGCCATTTGCACCAGGTGCGGTATTAGCAATGGAGAACTCCGTTAAAAAGCCTGCGCCCGTTCCGATCAGAACTTTGTTACCAGAGATTTGAATACCCTGTGTGCCTGATCCACCTGAGCCTACTTGTACCCATGCCGTGTTGAAGTAGTGAACGGTACCAGTTGAGGTATTGTATACAATCATCCCCGGTTTGCCAAAGGTGCCGAGGCTTGAGACTTTAGGAATAATGATCCCCTGGCTGCCGTTACCTTCCAAAAGCAACACTGCGTTCGTATCAGGGTTGGGAGCATTCGCGCCCGTGCCGATGGCCACTTGCGAAAATGCTTTGAATGTTAAACAAACAAAAAAAGTGAGTGAGCAAAGCTTAGACAAAAGCCTCATGGATTGTATGGTTTTGATTAATGGAAGGTAAATATAAATTTATAATCCTATATGCCAAATAAGAGTAACCCAAATGGGCGGAGAAGATTTGATAAGGGGTAAAGCGGAATAGCTGCTAACTTGGAAATTGAAAATTAGCCGGAGCAGGGTAATCAGAACCCGTTACATTTTTCATTGCCCAAGACAGGCATGCCCAAAGAAGGAAAGTACCGAAGGCGGGACTTGAACCCGCACAGCTTGTGCCACACCTGCCTATCGGCAGGCAGGCGCCTCTAAGCAATTTTTATGTAAGTACCGAAGGCGGGACTTGA
>VYLR01000393.1_pt1 | contig 11192 bp, 10 predicted proteins | sample 5114291 | NCBI WGS metagenome assembly VYLR01 (sample SAMN12291774, study PRJNA351875) | freshwater metagenome | isolation source: freshwater lake | place: USA: Michigan, Lansing Lake | collected 2013-08-14
GACAATAAGTTATGACTTAGAGATTAATCAACAACTAAAGCTTATGCTTGTAGCTAAGTGAAATCATTGATTAAGAGACCTGTGCTTTTCAATAACTTTTTCAGCAAACCCTATATAGTTTTGTTTTTGACCACGATGACCATTTTTATTGATGTGGTCACTTTGACATTCTGGACATTTCATCGTTTTTTTTCCTTCATTGAGTTTCTATCTATTTTGCCTTCTCATCTCTTTATCTGACAACGCCTAGTATTAAGTGGCAAGTTCGGAGCTTTCTTGTCACTGATTACTGATCACTGATCCTCTTGCTCTATTTTGGTAAAATCAACTATAATGGGGAGAAGTTAATTTTTGCCAAGCTTGAGCAGAGTTAAACTAATCCCTCAGTGAGCAAGCAATTGAATCCTATGCTTAAAATTGCCCTTTTTGGAACCAGTGCCGATCCTCCTACTGCCGGTCATCAAGCCATACTAAAATGGTTATCGGAACAATACGATATTGTTGCGGTTTGGGCTGCCGATAATCCCTTTAAAAATCATCAAACCAGTCTCGAACATCGTCTGAGGATGTTAAATTTGCTCATCCGGGATATTCAAACCCCAAGGGATAATATACAACTACGACGAGAATTAAGCGATCAACGTAGCTTAATTAGTGTGGAAAAAGCGCAAGCAATTTGGGGAGAACAGGAAGAATACACCCTAGTCATCGGTTCCGATTTAGCCGGACAAATTAGGCACTGGTATCGCAGCCAAGAATTACTAGAAAAAGTCAAAATTCTCGTGATTCCCCGTCCCGGCTATCCTATTAACCAAGATGATATTGAACAACTGCAAACATTAGGGGGTGATTGTCTGATTGCCGATGTATTTGCTCCGGCTGTATCCTCAACAGATTATCGAGAAAAAGGCGATAAACAGGCTGTTCCTGCACCGATTAAAGATTATATCGAAGGGCAAAAACTTTACGCATGAAACCGCCAAATAGCCTAGCTAATAAATCTCTAGCTGATTTTAAAGTCGGAGTTGATAACGTGATATTTTCCGTTGATACCCAATTAAATCGGCTGCTAGTGCTTCTGATTAAAAGACGGGAAGAACCCTTTAGTAATTACTGGAGTTTACCTGGGACTTTAGTGAGAAATGGGGAATCACTGGAAACGGCAGCCTATCGAATTTTAGCCGAGAAAATTAGCGTTAATAATCTCTATCTGGAACAGTTATATACTTTTGGCAGTCCAGAGGAAGATTCCCCAGCAGCAGCCGAGAGTTTTGGGAAACGTTATCTATCGGTGAGTTACTTCGCTTTGGTGCGGTTTGAAGAAGCAAAATTAATCACCGAACGGGATTATAATATCACTTGGTATATGATTGATAAAGTGCCAGATTTAGCCTTTAATCACGGTCAAATTTTAGCTTATGGCTGGCGAAGATTACGCAATAAAGTAGAGTATAGTCCCGTCGCTTTTGAGGTTTTACCAGAATTATTTACTTTAAATGATCTTTATCAATTTTATGAGACAATTTTAGGTAAAAATTTTAGTGATTATTCTAACTTCAGAAATCGGCTATTGAAATTAGGATTTCTCAAGGATATGGGTTTAAAAGTCTCTCGTGGTGCCGGTCGTCCTGCTAGTTTATATCGCTTTGATGAAAAAGCTTTTGCTCCCTTTAAAGATCAACCCTTAGTTTTTGTTTAAATAGGAAAAAATATGAGAATTGCTATCGCTCAATTAAATCCCATTGTTGGAGATATCGAAGGAAATGCCCAAAGAATTTTAGAGGCCGCTCAAACGGCATTTAATCAGGGAGCAGAATTACTTTTAACCCCGGAATTATCCCTCTGTGGTTATCCTCCCAGAGACTTGTTATTAAATCTGGGTTTTGTGGAGAAAATGTCTCGACAATTGCAATTATTGTCCCAACAATTACCAGAAAAGTTAGCCGTCTTAGTCGGTTTTGTGGAAAAAAATCCCTCGGCAACGGTCAGAGGAGAAAAGCCGTTATTTAATAGCATAGCTTTGTTAAAAAGTCAAGAGATTAAACAAATTTTTACTAAACGTTTATTGCCTACCTACGATGTTTTTGATGAGGATCGTTACTTTGCTTCTGGGAAAGAAAGTCAATATTTTCAACTAACAGAAAATAATGTAAAAATCGGGGTAACTATCTGTGAAGATGTTTGGAATGATGAACAATTTTGGGGTCAACGTCAATACGCAGTTAATCCCATGGCCGATTTAGCTAATTTAGGAGTGGATTTAATCGTTAATCTTTCCGCTTCTCCCTACAGTGTCGGTAAGCAAAAATTGCGAGAATCTTTATTAGCCTATAGTGCCACTAGATATAATTTACCGATAGTTTATGTCAATCAAGTGGGAGGTAATGATGATTTAATTTTTGATGGTGACAGTGTTGCTTTTAACGGACAAGGAGAAGTGATTTATCGCGCCCAAGCATTTACTTCTAGCCTAGAATTGATCGAGTTTAATCAAGATTTGTTACCTGCGGTTATTCATCCTTTACCTGTCAATGAAGATGAAGAAATTTATCGAGCTTTAGTCTTAGGAGTACGAGATTATGTGCAGAAATGCGGTTTTAAACGGGTAATTTTCGGCTTGAGTGGTGGCATTGATTCTAGTTTAGTTGCCGCTATTGCCAGCGACGCATTAGGTAAAGAAAATGTTCTCGCTGTGATGATGCCTTCTCCCTATAGTTCCGACCATTCCATTAGCGATGCAGTGGCTTTAGTTAATAATTTAGGTATCAAAAGTGAGAAGTTAGCAATTAAAGAAATTATGAGTGCTTATGATCAACTTTTAGATGGTCTTTTCGCTGGGACTGATTTCGGTATTGCCGAAGAAAATCTTCAGTCACGCATTCGCGGTAATTTATTAATGGCTCTCTCTAATAAATTCGGTCATTTACTATTATCCACTGGCAATAAATCAGAAATGGCGGTGGGATATTGCACCCTTTACGGTGATATGAATGGTGGTTTAGCAGTGATTGCTGATGTGCCGAAAACCCGCGTTTATTCCCTCTGTCGCTGGTTAAATCGGCACGGGGAAATTATTCCCCTCAATGTGATTAATAAAGCTCCTAGTGCTGAATTAAAACCCAATCAGAAGGATCAAGATTCTTTACCTCCCTACGAGATTTTAGATGCTATTTTAGCACTATTAATCGATCGCCATCAATCCGCCGAACAAATTATCGCCGCCGGCTTTGAGCCAGAAATTGTGCAGAAAGTGATTAAATTAGTTAAAAATGCCGAATTTAAGCGCAAACAAGCCCCCCCAGTCCTAAAAATTAGCGATCGCGCTTTTGGCACTGGTTGGCGAATGCCCATCGCTAGTCGCTGGGGTTAGGGGGTTTTTCAGTTATCAGTTATCAGTTATCAGTTATCAGTTATCAGTTATCAGTTATCAGTTATCAGTTATCAGTTATCAGTTATCAGTTATCAGTTATCAGTTATCAGTTATCAGTTATATTAAGATTGAGAATATAAATGCCAGAGTTCATAAGGTTTTCATCGGTCTAGAGTGGATCAGAATTATCTGAAATGACTATATCAGATGTGAGTTATCACTAACCCAGGCGGGCGTTGGGTTTCATACTTCAACCCAACCTACGTTCTGATTACTAATTACTAATTACTGTTCACTGAAAGGGGTATTCGTGAGAGAGGAAGGGTAAAGAGATTAATTCTCCTGTTGCCTCGCCGATTTGTACTTTTAAACCCTCTCCCCCCGCTTTTGTTTTCACATAACCCAAGCCAAAATCTTCCAGCACACTGGTGAGTAAACCGACTTTTTGCGCTTCTAAAATAATCGGGGTATTGCTGGGGACGGGTTGGCTGAGTTTTATGCCCCAAAGTCTTTGTTTTACGCCTTTATAGGTGTTGAGACGGGCGATAGTTTCTTGACCAATATAACAGCCCTTATCAAAGACAATCGCTCGCCATAAACCGGCCTCTAAAGGGTTATAATCTTCAGTTAATTCTCGATCGACTGCCGGTCGTCCCTGATGGATTCTCAGGTATTCCCACACCTGTTCATCGGCGGGAGTAACGCCATTTTTAATTAAATTTTCCCAGAGGGGACCGGCTTCGGCGGCGGCAACGATTAAAGTATATCCGGGTAGGTCTAAGCCGGTGCCGACGGCCACTCTCAGGGGGGGGTCAGAAAGGAGATAATGACTATGCTGCACCCCCGTTAAAATCTGCTCTGGAACGGCTATTTTTTGCAGGTATTGCCCGCTTTCAGTACCGATTAGGGTGAAAATGCCAAAATTATCGGTTAAGTCGCTAATTTCCACCTTATCGAAGGGGAAAATATAGCGATCGATCAATTCCAGTAAAAATTGACGACGTTGGGGAGAAACGAGGATGAGGAGGGAATCATCGCCGGCGTAAACTGTGACAAAATCGAGGGTACGACCGGTAGAGTTAAGGAAAATTGTCTCACAACCTTGACCCGGTTTCAGGCGATCGATCGCGTTACTGGTTTGATTGTGGAGAAAACGCAGTCGGTCCTGGCCTTTTAATTCTAATAAACCCCAATCGGAGCGATCGATTAAAATTGTTTGGGATGCTAAACTTTGGGGATCATTGTGGTAATCTTTCAGAAAATTAGCGGCATACTCTGCCTTGATCGTGTCTAAATCTGCTTTCATTGGGGTAAATTAGCGAATAATTGCTTAATAATGCGCTCGGTTTTCGTTTCCAAACTCTGCCAATCTAGTTCACCGGTGGGGTCGAGGAGACTGGTATCGATGGTGACGCTCTCTCCTTCATCGGTGGGATAATCGAGAAAACAGACTTGAAAACAAAGTTCCCAAATATTTACAGTAACGGAGCGATCGAGATAAGTCAAACAGAGCAGATAACTGGGATAGGGATCTTGAATTTCTGTATAAGTTCCTTTCCAGAGGGAATTTTCTAACTGTTTACGCAGATTATCCAGCACCCGAATAAATGCCGGCTGCATTAACAATTGTGCCTGTTCCCAAGCGATAATATCTTTAAATTTTGGATTCATCTTATCAGTTATCAGTGATCAGTTATCAGTTATCAGTGATCAGATTTGAGGATTAAGTGGGGGGATACCCCTGCCACCCTTGATAAGGGGGGATCTGGCAATTTTTAACACCCACCTACTTATTAAGTGAGCAATATTAAATAGACAAAGACATACATTTCAGCCATAGAACTATTTTGTTTTACTCTTGGAGATGTCTAATGGCATTAACAGTGCTGTCTTTTCACTGTTCACTGTTCACTGTTTACTGATAACTGATAACTGATAACTGATAACTGATTTAGGCTGTTACTAGGGTTGCTTCCTTAGCTGCCATCATTTTCATCAGGTCTAACATCCGGCAGGAGTAACCCCACTCGTTATCGTACCAAGAGACGACCTTAAAGAAATTGGCATTAAGTTGAATGCCAGCTTTAGCATCAAAGATACTGGAATGGGGGTCGGTGATAAAGTCACTCGATACCACTTCCTCATCGGTATAACCGAGGATACCTTTCATCGGTCCTTCGCTGGCGGCTTTCATAGCGGCGCAGATTTCCTCGTAACTGGTGGCTTTTTCGGTTTTAAAGGTTAAATCCACCGCCGAAACGTTGGGAGTTGGCACACGGAAGGCCATACCGGTTAATTTGCCTTTTAGGGAAGGAATAACTAGGGTTACTGCTTTGGCTGCTCCCGTGGAGGAGGGGATAATATTTTGACCAGCACCGCGACCACCGCGCCAATCTTTTTTCGATGGACCATCCACGGTGGGTTGAGTGGCGGTCATCGAGTGTACTGTGGTCATTAATCCTTCCGCTAGTCCGAAGTTATCGTTAACAACTTTGGTGATCGGGGCTAAACAATTGGTGGTACAACTAGCGTTAGAGACGATCAGATCCTTAGCGGGATCGTACTCATTATCGTTAACACCTAGTACAATAGTACGAACTTTGTCGGGATCTTTGGTGGGTGCGGAGATAACTACCCGTTTGGCACCAGCTTCTAGGTGTTTTCCTGCTCCTTCGGCGGTGGTAAATAAACCGGTGGACTCGACCACATAATCGGCCCCGGTTGCACCCCAGGGCAGTTGAGCGGGGTCTTTAATCGAGTAACAGGGGATAAACTTACCATCCACGACGATGCCATCTTCTTTTGCTTCTACCGTACCCTGAAAACGTCCGTGGGTGGAGTCGTATTTGAGCAGATAGGCAATATTATCGGGGGGTACGAGATCATTGATACCAACAAACTCGAAATCAGGATTTTGGATACCCGCCCTAAAAACGAGGCGACCGATACGACCAAATCCGTTGATAGCGACTCTTACTTTTGTCATGAAAAAAACTCCTTTGCAGCTGCGATAAGCTTAGGCACGATCAAGAAAAAATAATTTGAGAATTGATTGGCCTCTAGAGAATCACTATATATGCTAATCAGCTTTTATCGATCGCTAGATGAAGTATAGAAAGATTTTAAGTTTCAGGGCTTCAAAAGCTCTCCTGCAAAAATCAAAAATCTTTCGTTAGGTGAGAAGACAGGAGACAGGAGACAGGAGACAGGAGACAGGAGACAGGAGACAAAAGATAACTATAATATCCATAAAATCTAAGATTATGTCAAATTTATCCGATTTTTTTAGATATTTTGACCTGATAGCGGCTCTAAAACTTACTTTTGCAGGAGGTCTAAAGATAAAAAATCATCAATTTGCCACTCTAGTCGTCCCCGCCACCGGCATCGAGAAAACCTGATTAGGCCCTGGCCGACCAACGAGAATGTGATTATATAGCCTTTTGGGAAAAGCCGACATTAAAAAATCATTAAAAGCTTTCTGAGAATGATTGATACCTAAGTTAAGAACATATTAATATGCCTTTAAAAGCGATTTAAAAACCCCGCCGGACTGACATAAATTCCCCAAGTCAGATTTGCAAAATATAGCTTATTTTAATAGTTTTTTGCGCCCCAAAAGGTTAGACTCTTGATTACAGTTTGAAAACCGGCCGAGGGTTAACCCTCTCGATAATCTGGAGAAATTGTCTATCAACTCTCTTAATCTTATCCTTCATAGATATTGGAGAAATATTCATGGTATTCGCACCAGAAAGACCCTTAACAGAACAAAATCCCCTTTCTCAAGACGAACTCTATAAAACCCATGCCTATTGGCGCGCTTGTAACTATTTAGCTGTAGGTATGATTTATCTGCGCGATAATCCCCTCCTCAAAGAACATCTTAAACCCGAACACGTCAAGTATCGCTTACTTGGTCACTGGGGAGCAAGTCCGGCCTTAAGTTTTACCTACGTTCACCTCAACCGTTTAATCAAAAAATACGACCTCGATGTGATTTTTATGGCCGGTCCCGGCCATGGGGCGCCGGGGGTACTCGGTCCGGTTTATCTAGAAGGAACCTATTCGGAAATTTACCCCGATAAAAGTGAAGACGAGGAAGGATTACAAAAATTCTTTAAACAATTTTCTTTTCCCGGTCACATCGGCAGTCACGTCACCCCCGAAACCCCCGGTTCTATCCATGAGGGCGGCGAACTGGGTTATAGTGTTTCCCATGCCTACGGTTCTGTTTTTGACAATCCCGACCTCATTACGGCCGTGGTGGTGGGTGATGGGGAAGCAGAAACCGGTCCCCTTGCCACCGCATGGCACTCGAATAAATTCCTTAACCCGATTCGCGATGGTGCGGTACTGCCAATTTTAAACTTAAACGGTTATAAAATCGCTAATCCCACCATTCTCTCCCGTATTTCGACCCACGAGTTAGAAAGTCTCTTTGTCGGTTACGGTTACACTCCCTACATCGTCGAATGTAAGGAAGATGAAGACCTCATGCACTGCCATCAAAAAATGGCCGCTACCCTAGAACACTGTATCAATCAGATTCGCTCCTATCAACAGGAAGCTCGCAGCACGAGTATTGCTAAACGTTACCCCTGGCCGATGATTATCCTCCGGTCTCCCAAGGGTTGGACGGGTCCGAAAAACGTTGATGGTCATAAAGTAGAAGGATTCTGGCGCGCTCACCAAGTACCCATGGGTGCCATGCAGGAAAACCCCGAACACTTGAGAAAATTAGAGGAGTGGATGAAAAGCTATAACCCAGAGGAATTATTTGACTATACCACGGGTAAATTTAAGCCAGAATTTAAAGAACTCGCTCCTATTGGTCATCGTCGCATGAGTGCTAACCCGCACGCTAACGGCGGATTGCTGCGTAAAGACCTAAAAATGCCCGATTTTCGTCAATATGCCGTAGATGTCACCCACCCGGCCCAAGTGGAAGCGGAAAACACGGGAGTGATGGGGGTATTTTTGCGGGATGTAATGCGAAATAATATGACTAATTTTCGCGTTTTTGGTCCCGATGAAACTGCTTCTAATCGTTTAGCGGCTCTCTATGAAGTGACTAAAAAAGCTTGGTTAGCCGATACCTATCCAGAGGATTTAGATGGTAGTCAATTATCTCCCGATGGTCGGGTGATGGAGATGCTGAGTGAACATACTTTAGTCGGTTGGTTAGAGGGTTATTTATTATCCGGTCGTCACGGTTTATTTCACTCCTACGAAGCTTTTGCCCACGTTATCGATTCCATGTTCAACCAACACGCTAAATGGCTCGATATCTGCAAAAATCATGTGCCTTGGCGTGCTTCTGTTTCCTCTTGGAATCTGTTATTATCCTCGGTAGTTTGGCGGCAGGATCACAACGGTTTTAGTCACCAAGACCCCGGTTTTATCGATTTAGTAACCAATAAAAGTGCCGACGTGGTGCGGGTTTATCTTCCCCCCGATGGGAATTGTTTATTAAGTGTGGCTAATCACTGTCTCAAGAGCAAGGATTACACTAATATTATCGTTGCTGATAAACAGAAACACCTGCAATACTTGACCATTGAAGAAGCAATTAAACACTGCACTAAAGGTATCGGTATTTGGGATTGGGCAAGTAACGATGATGACGGAATCAATCCCGATGAACCGGATGTAATTATGGCTTGCTGTGGGGATATTATCACTAAAGAATCCCTGGCAGCAACGGCAATTCTGCGGGAGGAATTCCCTTACTTAAAAGTTCGCTTTATCAACGTGGTTGATCTGTTTAAATTACAGTCTGAAAGTGAACATCCTCATGGTTTATCGGAACGAGATTTTGATAGTTTATTTACCCCTGATAAGCCAATTATCTTTAATTTCCACGGTTATCCTTGGCTGATTCATAAACTTACCTACCGTCGCAGTAATCAAGAACGTATTCATGTGCGCGGTTACAAAGAAGAAGGGAATATTAATACTCCCCTAGAATTAGCGATTCGTAACCAAGTTGATCGTTTTCATTTAGTAATCGATGTCATTGATCGCGTGCCGAAATTAGGTTCTGCTGCCGGTCATGTCAAAGAACGGATGAAAAATGCCATTATCGACAACCTCGATTATGCTTTCACCAATGGCATCGATAAGGACGAGATTACTAACTGGAAATGGCCCTATTAATTAATTAGCCTAGAAAGTGGTTTAGGTGATGATAATTTGGCGTTGCTGATTTTAAGTAGGAATTGTCCTCTAGGCAATTTTTCAAACCTAGGACTAGGCTAACTTGTGGATAGGATGCACAATTAGTATTCAGCTCTTGATTCAGCAACGCCGTTCATACCAGCAATGATTTGTCCGATGTCTTGAGCAGTAGCACCTGTTGCCAACAGCAAGCGGATCAGCAATTCCAGTGAAACTGACGGTAGAGCCGATTTTAGTGGCCAGTTCACTTTGAGTCATTATCTTCTACCGCTGACTTTTCAAACTTTTGCTAAGTAGGGTTGGCTGAATAAATCTAAAAACCTTGTTGGGTAAGACTTTTAGACTTTTTTGACCTCAAAAAGTGCCAACCCTTGGAGTGATCGGGGGGAAAATTCCGGGACTTTTTCCCTTTTTCAGCAGACCCTAAGTAGGGAGGCACAATTATTTGTAGGATGGGTTAGCGGTAGCGTAACATGAGCGGGCGTTGGGTTTCATGCTTCAACCGTTCAGACCTCGGCGTGAGCTTTTGTCGAACGCAAAAGCTCACGGCCGAAGCCCAACCTACGTTCTTTTCTATTTTCCAGAATTGTGATCGCTTTTTTTATGTTTTCTTTTCATCCTCTGAAACTCTACAAATCAGAGGGTAAAAGGGTTTTGAGTATTTCAGCTGCCTGATTAATTCATTTGTTCTGTTTTCAGGAATTAGGGAGTCGTACCATAAAGTGACCCTTTAAATCTAATACAAATCTAATACAAATCTAATATAAATCTAATATAAAAGTTAATATTCTGCTCAAAAAAACATATTAGAAAAGTATTAACTTTAGAGATTGCCATTACTCAAAATAAAACTTATTCTAGTATCAAAGGTGATTAAACAAATCACTTTTGACCCAAAAGACAAGACATTTCGCTTTATAGCATTATGGCTGACTCTAAAAAATTCAGAAATGAATTTTGGAGAGTGTCTTAAGGATGAGACTACCATTTTTCTGAGAATTTAAGGATAAATTAACATGAACGTGCAGAAAATTGCTTGTACTAATAATGCGGGCTTTGTTATGAACTTTGAAGTGGATACAACTACAGGTTTACGAACAGGTAATAGTGGTAATTATCCTATTAATCAAACCAGAGTAATTGATCTCGGAAGTTTAGGAATCGCTGAAGGAACGGAAATTTTTCCAGTAGTTCAGGCAATTTTGGGTAAAACTAATAGCGGAGAACCTCATGTTTTCTATTCAGCAAATGGTCAAGTTGCTACCTATGAAGTTCGAGGAGGAACTTTAAACTATAGTGTAAACCTTATTGGATAGCCGCTTATCAACATCAATCGTGCCTCATCTTTCATTATAGTGCGATTGAAGAACATTGGCAAGATTTTTTGAAAACTTAAATAGAGATTTAACATTATGACTAAATTAGATATAGCTCAAGCTAAATCCGCTCTCTCAAAACTTCTCGATTTGGCAATTAACGGAGAAGAAATCGTTATTATGCAAGGCGACGAGCCAGTAGCCAAAATTTGCCCCATCAAACGACCCTTAAAACGAGGAAGTGCTAAGGGAAAAGTATGGATGAGCGATGACTTTGATGAACCTCTTGAAGACTTTCAAAATTACAGGGAATGACTTTTTTATTG
>VYLR01000410.1_pt1 | contig 10718 bp, 7 predicted proteins | sample 5114291 | NCBI WGS metagenome assembly VYLR01 (sample SAMN12291774, study PRJNA351875) | freshwater metagenome | isolation source: freshwater lake | place: USA: Michigan, Lansing Lake | collected 2013-08-14
AATAAGTTATATCTTAGAGATTAATCGACAACTAAAGCTTATGCTTGTAGCTAAGTGAAATCATTGATTAAGAGACCTGTGCTTTTCAATAACTTTTTCAGCAAACCCTAATTAACTGTCCTGATAAAACTGTAAAGGGATTTTGCCGCTTTTTAAAGCTAGTTTGTCCATTTTTTTGTGGCACTGCTCCCACATACTCAAATCCGCAACTTTCTGCCGTATCTAAAATTAAATGCCAAAACTCAGGATCTTTGTGAGCAAAGACAAAGGATAACCATCGCTCAAATTTCAAAACTCGATACATTTCTCGAATACTTTGGGCAATTAATTGATTATATTCCTGTTTACTTTTTTGGATTGTTCCACCTTCAATAGCTTCTAATTGATAGTCTTTTTCTGTCACTTCTAAATCTAACCAAGCATTCCACATTATTGATAAATCTAAGTAGGGAATTTTCTTTCCGTAGGGAGGATCGGTATAAATATAATCAACGCTTTCATTTTCAATAAAACTTAAGTCTGTCGCTGTTCCTTTAACAATTTTAGCCCGGTTGATGGTGTTTTTATTAATAAAATAATTCATCTCCTTTTTAGCGGCAACTATCTTTTTTAGTCTCAATTCAAAGTAAGTGAAAATATCAATTTCTACAGGTTGAGGTGCTATGCGATAACGGTAATATTGAAAAACTGAAGCATTTCCCTGTCCAGTTGCAGGTCTTTGATTGTTGTTATGATAAGTTAAATTAGCTTTAGTTAATAAGCCAGAAAACATTAACATTAAAGACTCTCTAATATCCTTGTTTAATTCCTGTTTAATCAGATGTTTTAATAAACTTAGTTGAGCTAATTGTTTGTTACTAAATAACTGTTCAACAGTAGCTACATCGGAACCTTTAGGCAGTTTTAAGCCTTCGGGATAGGGATAGGTATTGAGTGCCTTTGTTATTGCTTCTTTGGTTTGCGGTTCTAGCTCTTGGTAGGCTAATTTAACTCGTTCAAAAGCCTGACTTAAATCATCAAAATCAACGGGACTAATTAAAGAATTAACAAGAAAAATAGCCAGAGGGTTAATATCAATACTAATCGCTTTGCGGTTATTCATTAAAGCTTCAATTGCCGTCACTCCACTACCGCCAAAAGGATCAAGAATGACATCCCCCGGTTGACTAAAGTTTTTAATATATTCTGCCACCACATTCCATGCTTGTTTAGTAAAATATCCATGCACACCAAAATGTCTTTTAGCTTGTTGTTTTTTTACCTCAATTGGTTCTAACAAGGGACGACTTGAGTAGTCAAAAGTTTTGCGACTGATTGGGGAATGGTTTTGATAGGTAAAACTTTTCCCCACTTGAAATCTATCTGGCGCTAAATACTGGGTCAACTCTTGCCAACTATCGGCAATTGCATCAAGAGAAAAATATAAGATAGGTGTACTGGTATCGAGGGTCTTAAATAAACTAAATTCTAGGCCATTACAAAGAGCAAAATAATTGCTTCTGATTTCAGGATGAGTCGCATAACTATAGACCTGTTCTACTGAATCACCTTCGTAGATATTTTCCGTTGGTTTTTTAGCCTCTAATACCCAAGCATAACTTTGATTAACTTTGAGAACATAGTCAGGAATTAAATTTATCGGACGTTTTTTACTGCCAACCTTTAAAAAGGGATGCCGTAGGGTTTTACTTCTTTCGATATTATCCTCTTGGTAGCCCAAACTTGTTAAAAGAGGTAAAATAATCACTTCTCTAACGCTGTCTTCCTTAAAGTTAGGGTTATTTTTAATTGCCTGAAAATCGATGCTAGAAAAAATATGATTCATTGGTTAGCACTGTTTGTGATAGTTTCGATAAATTTTCCTTACTTAGGGGCAAATCAGACTGATTAAGTTTGAATACTTACCATTAACCTGCCGTGAAGTTAAGTAGGTAGGCACAATTATTTGTAGGATGGGTTAGCGGTAGCGTAACCCGTGCGGGGGTTGGGTTTCATGCTTCAACCCAACCTACGTTCATCTTATATTTAATTCCACCCACCTACTTAATTATCTTTTATAAGTTTTTTATATCAAACAAGCTTTAATAGTTGAGAATATTTAAATTTACACTTCGCAATATTTATCTTTTCTTAAGAATTTATTGAAAATAATTCTCATTTGTTTACGAGGTTGCAATACTTCCAGCGATTATGGTATAATTTCGCAGTATGAAATGATGGGTTTTTCTGTGCTTTTTTGGGTTTTTAGCTGTCTGCTGATCCTGAAACCCTTTGCTAAATCTATACTCACCTATTCAGCAACAGCAATAAATGGCGGTTAAAGAGCCTTTTAAAACCCAACCCGTTGATCAATTAATTATGTAGTTTTGTTGCAAAGAGAAAGTTTTTTTGACAAAAAGAACAGAATATGCTGCTGAGTGATCTATATTGCTTTTATTTATTCTCCCCACATCCCACATCCCAATCTCCTAAAAGGGAAACTTTACCCTTACCCCTGCGTCTTGAGCCTCTAAGCAAACAAGCGCCACGCTTGCGATAGAATAGATCGGACTTAGCCTAAATGGGGTCAGGGAAAGAATGTGCGGAATTGTTGGCTATATCGGAACCCAAACAGCGATCGATATTCTCCTAGCTGGATTGGAACGTTTAGAATATCGGGGTTATGATTCGGCAGGAATTGCCACAATTCTCGAAGGTGAATTACATCGAGTCCGCGCCCAGGGAAAACTCTACAATCTGCGGGAAAAATTAGAACAGGAAGTTAATCCCTCCCAAATTGGCATCGGTCACACCCGTTGGGCAACCCACGGCAAACCCGTAGAAAGTAATGCCCATCCCCACACCGATAATAGTCAACGGGTGGCAGTGGTACAGAATGGCATTGTCGAAAATTTTCAGGCATTAAGAACAGAATTAAAGGAAAAAGGCTGTATATTTGACTCGGAAACCGACACAGAAGTTATTCCCCATCTAATCGCCAGTTATCTACCTAAACCTACCGATGAAGAGTACTTGGGGGTGAGTCCTTTCCTCAAGGCAGTTTTAAGGGCAATTGAGCGTTTAGAGGGTGCTTTTGCCCTAGGGGTGATTAGTCCCGATTATCCCGATGAATTGATTGTCGTGCGGCAACACGCTCCTTTAATCATCGGTTTCGGTCAAGGAGAGTTTTTCTGTGCCTCCGATGTCAGTGCTTTGGTTCCCCATACCCGGGCAGTGCTGTCCCTGGATAATGGCGAAATCGCTCGCTTAACACCCTTGGGAGTAGAAATTTATAATTTTGAGGGAAAAAGAGTCCGTAAAAACCCCAGAGTCCTCGATTGGAGTCCGACCACCGTAGAAAAACAGGGTTATCGTCACTTCATGCTCAAGGAAATCTACGAACAACCAGGAGTGGTGCGCGACTGTTTAGGGACCTATCTGCATCCCCATTGGACAGCACAAAATGGGGATAATGTCAACCCGATAAATCTTAATTTTTCTGAGGAAATTTACGAAAATTTAGAACATATTCAGATTTTAGCCTGTGGAACCAGTTGGCACGCTAGTTTAGTGGGTAAATACTTGATTGAGCAGTTGGCAGGTATTCCCACAAGAGTACAGTACGCCTCGGAATTTCGCTATGCACCCACCCCCCTGATGCCCAATACTTTAACCATCGGGGTGACACAATCGGGGGAAACAGCCGACACTTTAGCGGCTTTGGAAACGGAAAAACAGCGTCGTTTAGGGTTAGGAAAAAAATATCAGGCCCGGATTATCGGTATTACTAATCGCCCCGAAAGTACCCTAGCACAAATGGTCGATCAGACCATTAATACCCAAGCGGGGATCGAGATCGGGGTGGCGGCAACTAAGAGTTTTACCGCCCAGTTATTGGGTTTTTATCTCTTAGCTTTGGATTTATCCTATCGTCGTCAAACTTTGTCTTTAGAGAGAATCGAGCAAATTATTAATCAAATGCGATCGCTGCCAAGATTGATCGAAACTGTCTTGGAAAAACAGGAAAAAGCGATCGAAGAATTAGCCCATGAATTTAATGACACCCAGGACTTTATTTTCTTGGGACGGGGGATTAATTTCCCCATTGCCTTAGAAGGGGCCTTAAAACTCAAAGAAATCAGTTATATTCATGCGGAAGGCTATCCAGCCGGAGAAATGAAACACGGACCGATTGCGCTTTTAGATGCAAAGGTTCCCGTAGTAGCGATTGCTATGCCGGGGATAGTTTATGATAAGGTTCTCTCCAATGCACAGGAAGCAAAAGCAAGGGATGCGAGGTTATTGGGAGTAGTTGCTGACAACGATACGGAAGCACCAAAAGTCTTTAATGATTTGTTGTATGTGCCAGAAATTGAGGAATTATTATCGCCAATTTTAACAGTAATTCCCCTACAATTGCTCTCCTATCATATCGCAGCCCGTCGTGGTTTAGACGTGGATCAGCCGCGCAATTTAGCCAAAAGTGTCACGGTGGAATAAGATTCATCGGGTTGAAACTATCCGATCAAGCGGAGATATCTGATCGTTGTGCTTTGCTGTTCTATGTTGTTCAGGTGTCATCCCTTCGGTAAAATCGAGGGTCTTCCCCTGACATTTATGATAAAATCAAGAGGCCGACTGACATCTGAGAAGCGATAGCAACCATGACGGGTGTGGACTTACAGCAATTATTACTAGAAAAATGGGGTCGTTCCTACGATATTCAGCTGCGACGCATCAAAGATAAGGTTCATGTCCAGGTAATGTGGAAATATCTCGAACAAGCTTCTTTTCCCCTCTCCGAGTCTGAATATCTGGAACATCTCAATGCGATCGCTAATTATCTCCACGAATGGGGTGGTTTTAGTCAATTTCAAGCTTTTATCCGCGAAACCCGCGAGCGTCCCCGTCTCGGTAAAGCGGTTAGTCTGGCCTTAGATTTAGGTGAAAGGGCCTCGGAATGGCTGATCAGTGATCAGTGATCAATTTGAGATCAGGCAAGAGGCACTCTTGCAAGAGGCAACACCCCTCCTGGCCCCCCCCGATGTCGGGGGGGTTGGGGGGGCGGGGGAGATTCAGCTAATCTTAAGAATAAGCACTTTAGATGGGTCTTAGCTTGTCAGTGACCAGTGGGATTGTTAAGTGAACAGTATACTGCATTTAAATTGCGTATTGGATATTTTAATACAAATGCTCGAACCCCCCACTCCCCCATCCCCTTCTCTAGACACAAAAAAAGGCGTTAAGCTTAACCTTAACGCTTGCCTTTGATTCAATGGCAGTGACTAGCTCTTGCGACGCGCGAAAGCACCAACACCAGCAACGGCTAAGATACCCAGGATAGCAGAGGGTTCGGGGATGTCCTTTGATTTTTGTCTGAAATCGTTGGTGATACTGTTAAGTGATCCGTTAACACTAGAGACAGAGAAAGTGTCTCTGACGTAAAGTTTCTGGATATTCGGAGCAACTTGAACCGTTAGGCCAGGAGAGCCTATGCCACCAATATCCAGGCTTCCAGCCTCTGAGGTTCCGACCAAACTCGACCCGCCGAAAGCATCTGACCAAACAGTCTTGTTCAGAGAGACACCCGAGTCAGTCTGGCCAGTTGTGGTATAGCCGGCGCTGAATGCTTCGAACATCTTCGTCAAAAGTTCGTTGATTGCGGGAGTGTCGGGGTCATCAACGATCTCGATCGTGTAATCTATGACATAAGTACCATCTGAACTTACCAGAGGGGTAGCTGGGGTGAAGGTGAAGGTGTGCAAATCGCCCAAGGGCAGCACGGTTTCCGTAATGGTCAGAAAATTGCCCGGGTCATTTATACCAATGCCAGATGAGTTGATGTGTGTAAACAACTTGTCCCCTTTTCGGCAAGGATTGGTCTTGAAATTGTTGAAACTTTGTGGGAAACACACCGCCTGCGCCTGCACGGGGGCAGCACCAGCAAAGCCGAAAGCGGCAACGCTGCCAGCGATAGCAAGAGCGCCAGTGGTTAGTCGTCTAGAGATGTTGGTGATCATTTTAAGTCGTTTGTTACTTTTTGTTAGGGCCAAGTACGGATACTACGCACTCTAGTATAGTTATAACCTCGGCCAGATGCAATGTCAAGTTATTGATGTCTAAATTCAAGCCAAATCTCCTCAAGATTTCCGGCTCTTCGTTACTTGGTATGGTTCGATAGGGGAGCATAAATCGACTAAATCCTTATCTGGCAAGAGACTTAATTGATTAGTTCGCTCTAGATCAAAAACAATTGACAAAAACCCCCGTCTATTGCATAACATAAACCGAAGAGCCAGATTTCCTAACAACCGATAGATACAGCTTTTTCCACCAGGTAATGATCAAGTATGACGGGATTGGGCATCATCTCTGGACGTTCGGCTAATTTTCCTACTTCCCCACTTCCCTACTTCCCCACTTCCCCACACCTTTGAAAGAGGATTTAGTATTAGTGGTAACAGCAGCTACCCAATTTTTTTTGGTATTTGCTATGCTGATTGTTAACAATTTGTAATCTTTGGGAAATTTCCTCAATACTGCATGGTCGTTTCTGCTACAATTCCACCCCTAGCTCAAGATACCCTCGCCCTGAAAGCGGTGTGGGCAAATGTCGGCTATGATAGTTGTCCCTACCATTACAATTTCCATCTTCATACCCATTGTTCCGATGGTCAAATGAGTCCCCAAGACTTGATGAGACAAGCGTTAGACATCGGACTAAAAGGATTAGCAATTACTGATCATCACTCGATCGAAGGTTATCGACAAGCCCAAATTTGGCTAGAAAATCAGCATTTAAGGGGTTCTCTACCCCATCTCTGGACAGGAGTAGAAATTACGGCGGATCTCTTAGAGACAGAAGTGCATATTCTTGGCTATGGTTTCGATCCTACTCATACCGTTTTGACTCCCTATCTGCAAAGAGCCAAACCGGAAGGAGATCTAGCTTTGGCCTCTAGAGTCATTAACAGTTTACAGCAAGCGGGGGCCCTAGTGGTTCTCGCCCATCCCTTTCGTTATCATCGTCCCGCGGCCGATTTAGTAGCGGCGGCGGTAGAATTGGGTATTGATGGTATTGAGGCTTTTTATGCCTATGGCAATCCCAAACCCTGGCTACCGAGTCAACGGGAAACCGAACAAGCACTCGCTCTTAGTCGTCAATACCAATTATTTGCCACCTGTAGCACCGATTCCCACGGTAAATCTTTATTACAGCGCATTTAGCCTGATCCCGGGATTAACTGTAAAATAACTAAATTGACTAAACTCGCTCCCTTCTCGATCGAGTGTTAGTTTTTTATGGCCGTTGATCAGTGATCAGTAATCAGTAACCAGTAACCAGTGAAAGAGCCTAAATTTGTTGAAAATTGAAAACTTAAACCTGATAACTTAAAACTTAAACCTGATCACTGATAACTGATAACTGATAACTGATAACTGATAACCCCCTGAATGAAAGATTTATTCCTTTACACTTGCTGGTTAATTCCCATTTATGGCTTAATTGGTTCGATTTTAACCCTACCTTGGTCTTTAGGCATTATTAGTCGCACCGGTCCGCGGCCGGCCGCTTATATTAACCTATTGATGACCGTCTTAGGGTTAATACACGGAACGATCGCTTTTAATCAAATTTGGCATCGAGAGACGATTAAACTGGCTTTTGAATGGGTAAAAGTGGCCGATCTTAGTTTATCTCTTTCGATCGAACTTTCTCCCGTCAGTTTGGGGACGCTGGAAGTGATTACCTTAATCAGTCTCTTGGCCCAAATCTATGCCCTTGGCTACATGGAAAAGGATTGGTCTTTGGCGAGATTTTATGGCTTAATGGGCTTTTTTGAGGCAGCTTTGGGGGGAATTGCCCTGAGTGACTCCCTACTATTCAGTTACGCTTTCCTAGAGATGTTAACGGTCTCTACCTATCTCCTCGTCGGTTTTTGGTATGCCCAACCTTTGGTAGTAACCGCGGCCCGAGATGCCTTTTTAACCAAGCGCGTCGGCGATATTATTTTATTGATGGGTTTGGTGGCTCTGTCCAGTTACGGAGAAGGATTGAGTTTTTCTCAGTTAGAAAATTGGGCAGTAAATAACCCTGTACCGCCTCTGACGGCGACTTTGTTAGGATTAGCCCTTATTGCTGGTCCAACGGGTAAATGCGCCCAATTTCCCCTGAATTTGTGGTTAGATGAGGCGATGGAGGGACCAAATCCAGCCGGAATCATGCGGAATTCGATCGTGGTTTCGGCGGGGGCCTATGTTTTAATTAAGCTGCAGCCGGTATTTACCCTATCTCCGATCGCTGCCAATGTTTTAATAGTGTTGGGGACAATGACGGCAATCGGTACTTCTCTGATGGCCCTATCCCAAATTGATATTAAACGGGTTTTATGCCACTCCACCAGTGCCTATCTCGGTTTGGTCTTTATTGCGGTGGGATTAGGTCATGTGGATATCGCTTTACTAATTTTATTCTCCCATGCGATCGCAAAAGCCTTATTGTTTATGAGCGCAGGAGCCTTAATTCTCACCACCAGTAACCAGAATATCACGGAAATGGGGGGAATTTGGGCAAGAATGCCGGCTACAACCATGGCTTTTTTAGGGGGTTCCGCGGGGATGACGGTTTTAATGCCCCTGGGGATGTTTTGGACGTTAAAAAAGTGGTTAGGTGGCGAATGGGCGATTCCTTGGTGGTTATTAGCGGTTTTAATCTTTGTTAATTGTCTTAGCATCGTCAATCTCACGCGAGTATTTCGTTTAGTCTTTTTGGGACAAACCCAAAGTAAAACCCATCGCACCCCGGAAGTGGCCTGGCCGATGGCTTTGCCCATGGTAGCATTGATTTTAATCGCTTTATTGGCCCCGATTATTCCCCTACGTTGGGATTTTTGGCTATCTTTCACCAATCCTCTCGTTAATAACCAGAGTTTTACTATTGTCTGGGGTTTTCCCTTACTGATGGCCTCTGGAGTAGTTGGCCTAGTTATCGGCTCAATGGTAGAGTTAAGACGAGCTTGGGCGAGACCAACCGGGTTAATACTGCGATTCTTGCAGGATTTGTTCGCTTATGACTTCTATCTTGATCGCATCTATCAGTTTACCGTGGTTTTAGCGGTGGGCAGCCTGTCAAAAATTACCGCTTGGCTCGATCGTTATATTATTGATGGTCTGGTTAATTTAGTCAGTTTAGCGACGATTTTTAGCGGCAGTGCCTTAAAGTATAATGTTTCCGGTCAATCACAATTTTATGTCTTGACTATTCTTTTGGGAATAGGGGGATTAATCTGGCTCTTATTAAACGGTCAATGGTCACTGATAACTAATTATTGGTCATCCCTGTTGACTCATTGAACCTCTGTGTATCAGTCCCTAGTCTCGCGGGTGCGGACTAGGGGAGGGCAAAAATCTCCACTCGGTCTATTTGTGTTATAATAGATTGGTCAAAAATGCTGGTGTAGCTCAGTGGTAGAGCAGCTGATTTGTAATCAGCCGGTCGCGGGTTCAAATCCCATCACCAGCTTCTGGGAAAACTAACTGTTTTCATTCCCTACAAGGCTTTATGGCTAAGCTAAGACGCATTTTAACTGCCTATCCTTAGATTAGCTGACCCCCCCTTGCCCTAGTAGGGTTGATTCATTCTCGCAAATGTCATTCAATCAAATCCTTATCTGGCAAGGTTTTCAGTCAATTTCTCAGAACAAATATCTGAAAAATTTTTAAAATGCCTTGCTTTGCTTATCAGCCCTACCCCTTGCCCCCCCTTGCCCCCCGACGTCGGGGGGGTCTTGCATGAGTGCCTCTTGCCTCATCTCAACAAGCATGGGACTTAAACGCTCAACAAGAGTAGAATCGAGTATAATCGTTACAGAGTAAGCATTTTACGTTGGGAGATTAGCGATGAAAGAGACAACCCCAGCTGCGATGCCCCCGTGCTTTGACCGATGGTGTCGGCGGTTTGACAATTGCTTCAAGAACGAAGCGCAAAAAAACGGCTTCAGACAATATTTTGGAGGATTATTAGGGCAAAGTGAAAGGAAAAACCTGACTCAAATGGCCAATAATGCCCTGGTAGTAGTTTATAACCGATTACATCACTTTTTGACCGAATCGCCCTGGTCAGACCTTCAGGTGAATGAATGTCGGTTGCAAGTGATGAACCAATGCCGCCAGACGCAAATCCCCCGAGGATTGGCGCTGATTGTCGATGACTCAGGACATCGAAAAAGCGGCAATCTGACCGCCGGAGTTGGGAGGCAGTACTTGGGAGAAATTGGCTCCCACAGACAACGGAATAGTCACCGTCACTACCCATCTCTACGACGGGAAAAAAAGTTGACCGCTAGACCTGGAAATCTATCAACCAGCGAGTTCTTTACCCCAAGGAAAAGAAGACCAAGAGTTTAAGAAAAAACCAGAGATAGCGATAGACTTAATTGACCGGAGCCTAAAAAGAGGCTATCGACCGAAAATAGGCTTAATTGATGCCGGTTATGGCAATAACACAACTTTTCTGAAAGTGCTGGAAGAAAGAAAGCTAAAATACTTAGGAGGAGTCGCAAAAAATCGAAAAGTAATTAGGGGCTGCTGAAAAAGTTTGTTGGTGGGGTTAGGAGTCGGTCGTCAGGAGTCAGGAGTCAGTAGCCAGTCGTTTCAGGCTTTGTTGTCCTCTTTTTTTTGTACCAGTTTGTGTACTTAAATAAGGATAATACAAGGTTTTTGAAGGTCTTAATCCTATT
>VYLR01000248.1_pt1 | contig 10688 bp, 10 predicted proteins | sample 5114291 | NCBI WGS metagenome assembly VYLR01 (sample SAMN12291774, study PRJNA351875) | freshwater metagenome | isolation source: freshwater lake | place: USA: Michigan, Lansing Lake | collected 2013-08-14
CTTGCGCACGGGGCACCTCCAGGGTGGGTCCAGGGAGGGCACAGCCCCTCCCGGTGGGGGTCCACGGGGGCAACGCCCCCTGGCCAGCGGGTCCTCTGGCATGACGACGTCATGACGAGGACCACGCCTGGCAGAGGTGGGATCCAGAGATGCAAGGGACCTGTCCGCGGGAGAGGGCCGGCTTCTCCGGGACCAGGATTGACTGGGTGCCGTCTGCCCCCCTCCGGGCCGATTCCTCACCTCCCCCAAGGGGGAGGTTCGGGCGTCCCTGCGGGACGCGTCAGACGGGAATCAGACCACGGGTGGCGTCGAACCAGGTCCACCAGGCATCCGTGCCCATTTCCGGCTCCGGCAGATCGGGCTGGGGGACCGGGAACGAGAGAGCCGGGGGATCGTCGTCGGGCCAGGGGTCTCGCAGATCAGGACGGGGACGCCGTCGCCGCGACGGGGTCGGAGTCTCGGCCCGCATGGCCACGAGCCGGAGCTTGGACAGCCCGGACGGGAGGGATGGGATCCGGACCGGGTCGGGATCCTCGGCCCGCACAGACGCCAGACGTAGAGCTCGTAGCCCGAAGGGACGGAGGGGCGGGTCAGGATCCGGCGTCACCCGGGGTGACGGACCCGCCCCCGGGCCTCCACAGGGACCCCCCGAAGGCCTGCCAGAGCCTGCGCCATGGGGAGCCGCTCTGGCAGGCCTTCGGGTCCCCCCTATGGATCCCGTGGACGGCTCGGAATCCGAATCGAGGGCGGCAAGGGCAGCCCCCTGGCGGGGGGACCCTGATGACACCGAATTGCCGGTCGGGCCGATCGGGCGCCCGACGAGGCCTGCCCACCTGCTCAGCACGGTCCTCTCCGACAGCCCGGCCGCCTCCGCGCTGGAAGGTGCCGCCGGATCCGGCTCCGGGTCCCCGCCATGGACTCCGTGCAGAGAGAAATCGAAAGGCCGTGCTGGCAGGGCAGGCTCCGCCAGGAGCACAGATACCGCATCACTCGCGGGACACCCGGAAGCGCTCGGGTCCTGGGCGGCCAGCCACCTCGCGAGCGTGCTGCTCGGGCAGCCCAGACGCCCAGCTGCCGCCCGCAGCGACAGGCCCGGCTCGGCGGCGATCGCCGTGGCGTACCGGGCGAGGGTCTCATCACGCCGCCGGGCCTGCTCGTCGCGGACCTGTCCGAGCGGCCGGACGCCCGCCCGCCTGCGGCTGTCGATGGTCCTCCGGTAGTGCGCGCGCCGGAGGTCCTCGGGACCGAGGAGTCCGCGGAGGCCCGCTGCCCTGGCCTCGTCGTCCGTCACGCCTAGGGCACGCCTCGCGCCCTGGGCGCTGTAGGCGTAGCGGACGTCGGCGTCCTGGCCCTGCCAGCGGCCCCGCTCGCCACGCGCGGCCCGGACGGCACGCGCGGCCACGGTGCACGTGCGCTGGTCGGTCTCTCCGCCGCCCCATCGGCCGGCCAGGACTTGGATCTCGGAGGGCAGGATCTCGGCCGGGACTAGGTGCGCCAGAGCGCTGGCCCCGACGAGCAGGTAGGCGTTGCGCTCGCCGGCAGGTAGCTGCCCCCCGTGCCGGTGGCGGACGAGACGCTCCGTGTCGTCCAGCAGCGTCTGCGCCCAGCTGGCGCTCGTCAGCGTCCGGGACGGCCTCGGGCCTGCGCCGGCGGCCCGCCGCTCGGCCCTGGCGGCCGCCAGGCTCGCGACCTTGACACGGCGCTCTGTCGCTGCCCGGCGCAGGTCGCAGATCTCGTCCCGGGACCGCGGCAGTACCTCCGCCGCGAGGTCGTCGAACGGCCAGCGATGCTCAGGGTGCGCGCCTCGCCAGACCTCGCGGACGACAGTACCGGTGCCGGAATGCACGCTCCCGACGACCCTGAAGTAGCTGGTCAGCCGGGTGCTGGCGCCGACGTCCGGGGACCACGCCTTGAGGACCTGGCACAGCTTCCGGACGACGGCCTGGTAGCGGGGTGCCGCCCGTGCGCTCACTGGCTCTAGGAGCCACTGGCAGTAGAGGCCGCGCCCGCTGCTGACGAGGCGATTCGGAGCCGGGACCCCCTCGTCGCGGAGAGCCGAGAGGACTGCCTCAGCGACGAGCTCCGGCGGCTGGCCGGCCCACCGGCTGCCTGGGTCGTGCCCGTAGTCCAGGTCGATCACGATGGAGCACAGGCGGCGCGCAAGGTCCGACCGCCGCCAGCCGTGGTAGAGGTGCGTCGAGACGTAGATGTCGGGCTGTCCGGCCAGCCCGTCGAGGACGTCCGCGATGACGTGGACCGGGACCGGCCGTTCGGTGCGGTCCCCGCCCTGCGAGACCGGCTTCCCCTTCCCGGTGATCACCGTTGCGATGAGCTTCGAGTCAGGGGTAGGCGCGAGCCGGAGCCGGACGTCCTGACCAGGGGTGAGCGGCGGGGGTGGCGCTAGGGTGGCGCTATGGGCGGTCTGCATCGCCACCACCCGAACGGGCGGCGGCTAGATCCCCACGAATCCCTGCTGTCGCGGGCTTGTCGCCCGCCCCGAGAGGGTGTAGATATGCGTCATGGGCCGGCGTGATTGCCGTCATGTCGATCTCCACGGTTCCGATCCGAGAGCCGCCAAGCAAGCTCGGACTGGGGCGCCGCCCACCCTCTACGAAGCCCCCGGGTTCCCGCCCGGGGGTTTTCGCGTTTCAGGGCGCGACTTCACGGAGATTGCGCCGGCCGCCCGCAGGGCGCAAGCCCTAGGATCTCAGGCGCCCTGGAAACCCAATATGTTGACAAGAGCGGGCCGAGTCGCCGGGCCTGGGGGCGCCATTCTAGGGCGTACTGGCCCCGAATCGGTCACTCGCGATTCAGGAGGCGATCGAGCAGCCCTCGGGACCGCAGGCGTTCCAGGCGGGCCTCGTAGCGCCCCCTCTCCGCCTCCAGGGCCTCGCTTGCCCGCGCACGCTCCGCCGCCGCATCCCGGCCCAGCTGCTCGACGACCGCGACGAGTCTCGCTCGCTCGTCCGCAGCTGCGGCGCGCTCCGCCTCCTGGGCCTGCCGCTCGGCGGCCAATGCAGCCTCGGCGACCTCGGCCCGGCGCCGGAGCTCCTCGGCCAACTCCATCGCGACCGAAGGCCCGAGGCGCTCGATCGGAGCCGCGCGCTCGGTGAAGGAAGGGGGTTCCGGCGGCAGGGCCTCCAGGTCGACCGTGACCCACCACTGGCCACGGTTGTCCCTGTCAGCGGGCAGGGCACGGGACCGTACGCGCCGGCGTACGGCATCGACGGAGATCCCCAGCTTCGCAGCTACTTGCGCGAGCGTGTAGCGGCCCTCGACCACGCTGATTCCCCACGGGCTCGTGACGCCATGGTGGCGCCACCCTTGCGCCAGCCTAGCGCAACCACAGCACCAGCGCAACGCCAGCATAGCGCCAACGTACCGCCACCCCTGGCGCCAGCCTAGCGCCAAGGGTCCAGGGCCCGGACGCCAACGCAGGGGGGGGGGCCGGATCTGGCCCCGATGTCGGGACGCCAGCCTCGGGCCCGACGCCGAATCCGGCCCTAGGGGAGCGAAACGGGCGAGGAGGGCCTAGGGGCGGCTGCCGGAGCTCGTCAGCCGCCGGCCGCGGGCCTTGGGCTTTCCCCGCGGAGATCCGGGGCCGGGGAGCACGAGATCGGGGCACGCACGCCAGAGCGCGCGCGACATCGTAGGCTGGCTCACGCCCATGAGCTTGGCCGCTGCCGACACTGACGTCCCTGCGCGCACAAGCTCCGCCGCGTGCTGGACCTGCTCCGCCGATAGCTTGAACTGCGGCCCGAGGCTCTGCCCCCTGGCCCGGGCGGCCGCGATCCCGGCAGCCTGGCGCTCGCGCAGCTGCTCGCGCTCGAAGCTGGCCAAGGCGGCCATCACGGCCAGGACCAGGCTGCCGGCTGGGGTCGCGGTGTCGACACCGAGTCTGGTGACGACGAGGCGGACGCTCCTGGTCCGGAGATCCTCGACGAGACCGAGGACGGCAGACGTAGAGCGGCCGAGCCGGCTGACCTCGGTAACGACGAGCGTGTCACCGCGACGGAGGCGTGCCAGCAGGGCCTCCAGGGCAGGGAGGCGTCCTGCTCCGCTGCCGGTCTCGTGGACGATGCGCTCGGCCCCTGCGGCCTTCAGTTCCGGTTCCTGGCCACTGGTCGCCTGGTCGTCGGTGCTCACCCTGGCGTAGCCCCACGTCACAGGCCGGCTCGCGATGGCCTCCTCCAGGTCGATCTGATGCACGATCCCCTCCGTGAATAGACTTTGTGAATAACATATGATCCAAGGAATCCGCCGGCAAGCTGGCCTATTCACAGGGTGGACCTTGTGAATGGCGGCCGTTGCCGGCGGATTCTCAGGAATGCGGGATAAAGCCACTTTAATAGGGGGTTGGCATGGACGACGAGACCGACGAGCAGCAGGCCTACTGGCAGGTCCTGGAGCAGCTGGCCCGCCGGCGGCACGGGATCCCGGAGGATCGCCCGGTGCCCCTGGAGCTCTTGCCGACTCCGCTGTGGGACCTCGTGCACGGCGACGACACCGAGGACGATGCTGCGGGTGGTTCGGGAGAGGGTTGACGCCGCGGAGGATGCCGGACGCTTGCTCGCCGGCCGGGTCGCAGACCTGGCCGGCGAGGCCGTAGGCCGAGGCATCCGGAGCGGGGTCAAGGCGCGCTAGGGGGCCACGGCCGCGCCTGCGCGGACGGGGGCGCGCCGGCCCTCGACACGGCCGCAGCATGCCGGAGACTGTATTCAGAACAGGAACTTCAAGTGTTCCGAAAATCTATATTTGACATGACTGCCATATCGTGGTATAAATACAGCATCTGAACAGGAAAGGAGGTGATGAAGGGTGGTATCTATTGAACTTAGACTAGGCAAGTTCTCATTGAACCTTAAGGTTAAGTGGTAACAACACTCATCAACCAAAGGTATATGTGATGGACTCACAGATGAGCAGGCCCGCCGCTAGCGTTGCGGCGCCGGGCCTGCAACAACAGAGAAAGGGCCGCCCGTAGGCGGCCCTTTCTGGCTGGAGCAGAGGCATTGACCAAAGCATGCAGGCATGCGAGCATGCTTGCATGAAAGCACGCTCTCCAGCCCGCCTCGAACCCGAGCTTCCGGGTATACCCCCCGCCGTCGGGGTCGAGCCGCTCCAGCTGAAGATCCCCGCGGAGACCAAGCGCCGCTTCAAGGCCCAGGCGGCCCTGCGCGGCATCTCCGCCGCGGACTACTTCATCCAGATTTTCGAACACTACGAACGTTCCCGCGCCTCGGGTGGGTGACGAGATGGACAGCATCACGCCTGCATGCGTTCCGGCTTCCGAACAAGCCGCTCTGTCCGTCATCGACCTGTTCAGCGGGGGCGGTGGCACGAGCACCGGCTTCGCCGGGCGCCCGATGTGGCGGTTGGCTGCGGCCGTCGACCTGGAGGTCGCCAAGCCCTCCGGCAAGGACGCCGGCGAGACCGGCTGCAACGCTGTCTACGAGGCGAACCACGTTATCCGCCCCATCTCGGCCGACCTGCATGCGCTGACGCCCGAAGAGCTCGTCGCCCAGACCGGCCTCGCCGGCGTCGAGATCGGCTGCTTGGTGTCCTGTGCGCCGTGCACGGACTTCAGCCGGGCCAACCCGACCAACCATCTGGCCGACAAGCTGCGCAACACGCTCGTCGGCCGCTCCGGCGACTTCGTCCATGCCCTCCGCCCCCTGGCGTTCGTCATGGAGAACGCAAGGGAACTGCTCGTCGGTCGGCATCCGCAGCACTGGCGCCAGCTGCGAGAGCGGCTGGAGGCGGACGGCTACAAGGTCCGGGCCGACGTGCATTTCCTGACCCGGTTCGGGCTGCCGCAGATCCGCGAGCGGGCGCTGGTGATCGCCTCCCGTGCCGGCCAGGTCCGTTCGCTTGAGGATCTCTGGGACGGCTGGGAGGTCGACCCGACCGCCATCCGAGTGCGCTCCGCCCTCGGCCGCCTTGCGGCCTGGCGTAACCTGAATCCGGGACCCGACGAGACCGGCGAGGGCGTTCCGGGGATGGGCGCCGAAGTGCGCCGCCGGCTCCGTGCGACCCCCAAGGACGGCGGTGGCTGGGTCGATGTCGCCCGAGACCCCCGGACCCGCCGCCTCCTTACCCCTGACTGCCTGCGCCGGTGGAAGGCCAAGGATCTCGGCTCTCACCCCGACGTCTACGGCCGCATGTGGTGGGACCGGCCGGCGCCGACGATCAAGCGGGAGTGCGCCCACATCGGCAACGGCCGCTACGCGCACCCGGAGGAGGACCGCCTCCTCACGGTCCGCGAGATGGCCACCCTCCAGGGCTTCCCGTTCACATACCGCTTCCCTGGCCGCTCTCTCGCTCATCGCTACCGGGCCATCGGCGATGCCGTGCCCCCTCTCGTCGCCCGGCAGATCGCGGCTTGCGTGGAGTGGTCGATCACAGGACGGCGCCCGGACCCCGAGGAGTGGATCCTGCCGGACACGACCCTCCAGCTGGCAGATCTCAAGCGGGCCTCCGGCGGTCTCGTGACCATCCGGGCCGTCCAGCCCTCGCAGAGCGCCGAGCGTGTCGGACACGCTGACTGCGTCCCGGCGTAGTGCGCTCATGTCGCGGGTCCGGACCCGCGACACGGGTCCGGAGATGCAGGTCCGGCGGCTTCTCACACGTCTGGGCTACAGGTACCGCCTGCATGACCGGCACCTTCCCGGCCGGCCGGATCTCGTGTTCAGGTCCCGGTCATCGGTCGTCTTCGTCCACGGCTGCTTCTGGCACGGACACGACTGTCGGGCCGGCCGGCTACCCAAGACCCGCACGGACTTCTGGTCCGCGAAGCAGCTGGCGAACAGGTCCAGGGACGCCCGCCAGGTCGCCGAGCTCGTGGATGCCGGCTGGCAGGTCGCGGTCGTCTGGGAGTGCGAACTGTCGGACGAGGAGGCGCTCCTTTCTCGCCTGGTCGATTTCCTGGGACCGGCCCGCCGCTCGGACTCTTCTCACGATGTCGACCCGGAGCAGATACAGGGACTGGCCCGCGTCTCGCCCTCAGGCTGAGGCCTACAGACGAGATCCACGTACACGAGCGGCGTGATGGTGTTTCCTCTCGGACGGGGTAGGATCCTGGCGATCCTGCGAGTAGCCGAGGCCTCATGACCGGCACCATCACTTCGCCCGACGTCTCTGCATCGAGGGACGAGTGCATCGACTTCATCCAGGCCTTTGCTGCGGTGACCTACGACATGGTGGGACGTGGCCTTCTCGCGGTCACGCAAGGGGCCGCTGATGAGGACCCGGCAGAGGAAGACGAGGAGGAGGCTCGACGACCGCCGCCTCCGTTGCCCGAGGTCGACTGGACCGACGCAGAGGCCCTGGAGGTTTCCGGGATACAGCCGGAAGAGGTCGCTCAGGCCCGTGAGGGCAAGCTGCTGCACATCACGATCGCAAGGTCCCGCGGCGGTGTTCCCCTCAGGCATCGGTTGCTCGACGAGGCGGGACTATCCGACAAGCAGCGCAAGGCTCTGTTCCCGAACCTGGCCCGCAAGAGGTTCGCTCCCGCAGCTGCCGGCACCCCCGAGTTGGCGGCAGAGGTAAGGCGCCTGAACAGATGGTTCCGTGACACACGCCCCGCGGGATACGACCCGACGCTCTTCCGAGCGCATCAGCGCAGTCTCGCGATCCATGGCGCGACCCAGAACGAGTCCGGTGCCATCGGGGCTTTGGGCGCCGCGCTCGCGTTCATGGAAGCGATCCAGGAGATCGATCCCGATGCCATCGTCGACATAGAAGGGGACGTCCCGCCGGACGATGCTCGAACCCCTCTGGAACTTCACCGTTGGCGAGCCGGCCTAGGCCGAGACAGTGCCAAGACCATCAAGGCGATTCTGCTGAAGAACGGGGTCGCCCTTGTATTCGCGAGCAGCAAGGACGCGAACATCTTCAAGCACCTCAGGAAGAACTTCACGACTGCCGAAGAAGCCCTCGACGACTTCAATGTTTACCGGAACAGCCGGGCACAAAGGCGAAGGAATCTCCACGAGTTCGCGGTCGGAGAGGTGAAGACGGCGACCGATCCCTCGAATCTCCACGAGCGCATGGGGCTGGCGTCGAGAGAGACCCATGCCGAGGTCGGGACCGACCGCTTCCTCATGATGGGAATACTCAACGAGGCTATCCTCGCCGGCGGTGAACAGGGGCGGACGCTGAACAGCCGAGATGTCCGGCGTTTCACGGACGTCTTCAACCTGCACCACTGCTGGGGTTTCGACGGCGGCCGGGAGAGGCACCCCGATCATTGGGCGTACTTCTTGGAAAAGGTCCGGACCTGGTGCGACCTGTGAGGTGGGGCGGTAGCTGGCTACTGCACCGTGAGCAAGGCCCGAACCGGGGCGGAGACCGCAGAAACGCTAGGGATTGGGCCGCACGGGCCAACGCTGGCCAGGGAGGGTCCCGGGCGCCGGCGAGAGAAGGGTCCGAAGATGGGCCGCCCTCGTGCGAGAACAGCCCGGAATGCAGAAGGGGGAGGCGTTTCCGCCTCCCCCTTCTCCGCCTGCGCGGCGGGTGACTTCGCGTGCTTGCAGCGTGCTGCTCTACGCCGCTTCTGCTCTCTAGGCCGCCTCTCCGGCGGAGACATCCTTCAAGCCGCCTACGCGGCGGCTATCCCCGTGCGAGCGGGGATCCGGCTCAAGCAGTCGTATGGGCTAGCAACAGATAACCCGTTCGACTTCGAGTCATCCCCGTACAAGCGGGGAACGATCTATAGATATCACGCCAGGATCGGATGTCAATGGCTGTGTTTTGTCAACATTATTGGCCCCATGACGCTCGATGAGGACCCTTCTGATCCCGATCAGCAGGATCGAAGTAACGGCTCTCCGTCTCTGTGCAGCATCTCGACTGCCGAGACATCTCCGTCATCCGTCGGATTCGATGCTGATACCTCGTCACATGCAGGGCGAGCATCCTCGCTGCGAAGCGCTCCCGGACGATCCGAGGAACCAGGGGACGGGCAAACGAGAGCAGCTGACGTAGCCGGGACCGAACCGCCCTGAGGCCGAGGCTCAGACGCCGCGCCTGGAGGAGACGGGGGTCGATCGCCCTCGGCGCAGGGCTTCGACGTCGGCCAAGATCTGCTCCAGGACGAGCGCCTGGTGGCGCTGGGACAGGACGATCTGCTCCAAGAGATCGAGCAGCGGCTGGAGAGGGGACTCCTCGTCCGTCCCCAGGTCCAGGAGCGCCAGCAGCGGGTGCAGGGCTTGGACGTCCCGGTGGGTCGCGTCCAGCTTGGCCAAGGCTGGGGATGGCGGGGCGGGTGCCTGCCTGGCCCGCGGCAGGGCCTCCGGCTCGGCGTGGGGTCTCGTCGTCATCAGTCGTCTCCTGCTGTTGAGCGATTTCCAGGGTCGTAGGACGCGCCTGGGCGTCCGGAGCGGGATCCGTCGGGGGCGGCGTCTCGACGTGCCCTGGCGGCCTCCGCAGAGCCTCCAGGAGCATGGCTGCCTGGGCGGCTGCATCCTGCTTCCTGGCACCGACCAAGCGGTGAAGAGCGCCGAGCTCCTCGCCATCGCGGCGGAGAAGCCAGATGCCGGGCTTATCGCCCGGGGCGAGATCGAGGCCGTGCGCTCGTAGGGCGTCCGCGACGGCGACGACATCGGGCCAGACCTGCCTCAGGGCGGCCCGGATCTCGGGCAGGGACGCACCAAGCCGCATGGCGCGCCGGTGCTGCGCCGTGGTGTATGCCGCCTCGGGAGGGAGGCCGGCGTCCAGGCCTGCCGAGCGCAGCGCGTCCACGACGTCGTGGCGGCCATCTCGCTGGAGCGCGCTCACGACAGCACGGTTGTGCCGACCTCTGGTCACCTGGTGTCCGCAGGAGACCTCGACGAGCCGGCCGAGCTTCTCGTTCCGCCGCTTCCAGTGGCGGAGATCCAAGACCTTGCCACGGGCTGGGTCCCAGTAGGGAACGAGCCAGTGCTCGTGCACAGGATCAGCTTCGACGGCCCGCGGCTTGAGGTGCTCGATGCGCAGGACGGCACCGGGGTCGACCTCGTACTCGGTACACCAGGCCGCGAAGGCCTGGTCGCGCTGCTCGGGGGTAGACCGCTGCCCGAAGCTCCCGATCCCGTGGAAGGCGGCATACCGGAGACCGCGATCACGGGCGTCGACCTCTGCGTCATGGAGCCATGCCGGAGAGCCGGAGAGGACGCGGATCTGCTCGTTCTCCCTGCCGTCCAGGACATGCGCCAGGGTCGCCGCGACGTGGCGGCCACCTGCCCTGACCTGCACGCCGGCCACGATCACGACGGTCTCCCCTACAGGACCCGGAGGACGATGGAGACACGCTGGCGCATGTCGTCGACGGCCGCGGCAGCACGGGCGACGTCGGCTCGGTCGATGCCCAAGCCCGCGTTGGCCCTGTGGGCCAGCTGGTTGACGTTGTTGCCGATAGCCCCGAGTTCGCGCCGCACGGCCGCCAGTTCCGCCCGGAGGGTACCCGGATCCACGCCTGCGACGACGGCCGCCTCTGCGGAGGCCCTGACCCAGGCGGACAGGTGCCGACGGCCGCCGGCGGCGTCCAGCCACGCGGCCTTCCGCTGGGCCGGGATCCTAATCTGCACGTGGCCGTCCTTGCGCACGGGGCACCTCCAGGGTGGGTCCAGGGAGGGCACAGCCCCTCCCGGTGGGGGTCCACGGGGGCAACGCCCCCTGGCCAGCGGGTCCTCTGGCATGACGACGTCATG
>VYLR01000249.1_pt1 | contig 10521 bp, 9 predicted proteins | sample 5114291 | NCBI WGS metagenome assembly VYLR01 (sample SAMN12291774, study PRJNA351875) | freshwater metagenome | isolation source: freshwater lake | place: USA: Michigan, Lansing Lake | collected 2013-08-14
GAATCGGAGACGACGTTTTGGTCTGAGATTTAATTTAATCGCTGGCATTTACAACTACGAACTTGCTTTAGGCTATAATCAAGTAGCTGAATAAGACTTTTGCAGGAGGTCTATGAAAGGAAGAAAGAGATTTACGTTGGTCGATACTTTCGGGCTGTTAATAGCGGTAAAAGTCGTTGCCGCTATTGTACAGGAGCGAGAAGGCTGGCCCTGAGCTACGTCGAAGGGAGCGAAACAACTTTCCCTTGAAAATGAAGCAACAACCGGGCAAATATCCGCGATTAATCGGCATTTTTGTCGATGGAGGGTTTTCGGGGGAGAATCTGATGCGTTTCGTCATGGACACATAAGGGCTTCATTCTAGAGACGGTGCTACGCTCGGCTCAGGTTAAGGGATTTGAAGTCCTACCCAAGCGTTGGGCTGGCCCTGAGCTACGTCGAAGGGTGGTGGAGCGCACTTTCGGTTGGTTTAATTATTGGCGACGATTAAGCAAAGACTAGGAGGTTTTACCCGCAACTTCCGAGGCGTTTATTGAGGATTTGCTGAATAAATCTAAAAACCTTGTTGGGTAAAACTTTTAGACCTTTTGGCCATCAAAAAGTAGCAAATATGGCAGTGATCGGGGGAAAAATTCAGGGACTTTTTCCCTGAAAATTAGGTAATTGACCACCTGAAAATCGATAAAACCCCACACCCCATACCCCACACCCGTTCGGACCTCGGCGTGAGCTTTTGTCGAACGCAAAAGCTCACGGCCGAAGCCCACACCCCACACCCCACACCCTGCCCCCAGGAAAAGCTTTTTCAGCAAACCCTATCTAGGATTAGGTTTCTGGTGATACTTCTGCCAAACAGGACAAGGTTAAAAAGTCTTGGAAAGGTTCCGACTTGGTACGTTCTCACTTGTCTGCTCACGCACTGGTGACTATTTGCCCCAATAAACCGGCTAAAACCGAGATTATTGTCAAGCTTAAGCATTCTTGGCTCAATCCCCAGATTCATATCTATTACGACCACGAAAATGGTCAAAGAATCGAAAAAAAGAAAGAATTACCCAACTTTAAGGCATTGGGTAAGGATGGTCTCTGTCGCTTGCTGTTTTACGAGACTCGTCTCCTCTATCAACTTTTAACGGCTAGTTTGGTAAAGTGATGCGCGCGACAAAATCGCTGAAAACTTGACGGATTTCCCGACCATTGCGATCATAATAGGCCACCTCAATCCACTGATGACGGGGGACAAAACCGCGCCAATTGGGGACACTGAGACAACCTTCCCAACCCTTGACCATTTCCTCGCTGACCCGCAAAATGCGAGGATTAATCATGGCAGTGGGTGGCATCATCGGAGCGTCGGGATAACGAGGATTGGGGTGAGAAGCAAGGATAAACAGACGCAGAGACCGAGCAACTTGGGGCGCGGCGATTCCCACCCCGTGGGCAGCTTGCACCGTGGTAATCAGGGAATCGATCAAATTTTGACAGTCAGAATCCAGAAAATTATCGATCTCCGGTGCTTTTTGCTGTAGAATTGGATTTCCTAATTGGGTGATTGTTAAAACTTGTGTCATCTGTCTAAAGATTAATTGTTTCCCTCTGAAAATTATTTTATCTTGAGCGGCAAAATCTCGCTAAACTGATAAGGTTTCCCCGCAGCAGCACTAGAGCAACTTTGTTAATCAAAATTAACCGTGGATAGCAGCGCCCAACAACTTTGGCATAATCTCCTAGAGCGTCTAAAATTACTATTAACCCGTCCCGCTTTTGAAACTTGGTTTCAAACGGCGACGGTTAAAGAATGGCAAAACGATCGCTTAGTAATTCAGGCCGCCAATCCTTTTATTCTTAACCATCTTCAGAAAAATTATCTGTCAACAATTGCCGAAGTAGTGGAGGATATCGTCGGTTATCCGGTCGAGATTCAACTAACGGCACAACAGGGGGATTTGATCGCTATTTTCCAGCCCAACACTAGCTTAGAATTAGAATTATCCCCCGGTAATCAACTTAACCCTAAATATAATTTTTCCCGTTTTGTTGTCGGGCCAACTAATCGCATGGCCCACGCAGCCGCTTTAGCGGTAGCGGAATTACCCGGAAGGGAATTTAACCCGCTTTTTCTCTGTGGTGGTGTGGGATTAGGTAAAACCCATTTAATGCAAGCGATCGGTCATTATCGTCTGGAATTATATCCCCAATCCAGGGTTTTTTATGTATCGACGGAACAATTTACGAATGATTTAATCACCGCTATCCGTCAAGATAGTATGGAAAGTTTTCGTAATCATTATCGTCATGCCGATATATTATTAGTGGATGATCTGCAATTTATTGAAGGAAAAGAATACACTCAAGAAGAATTTTTTCATACCTTTAATACCCTGCACGAAGCGGGAAAACAGGTAGTTTTAGCCTCCGATCGCCTCCCCAAACAGATTCCCAGTTTACAGGATCGTTTAATTTCTCGCTTTTCTATGGGATTAGTCGCCGATATCCAAGCACCAGATATCGAGACTCGTATGGCAATTTTACAAAAAAAGGCCGAGTACGAAAATCTGCGTCTCCCACGAGAAGTTATCGAATATATTGCCGTTAATTATACTTCTAATATTCGCGAATTAGAGGGGGCATTAATCCGAGCTACTACTTATATTTCTATCTCTGGATTGCCGATGACGGTAGAAAATATCGCGCCGGTTTTAAATCCACCAATGGCCAAAATTTCCACTTCTCCTGAGATTATTATGGCGGTAGTAGCGGAAAAATTTCAACTTTCCATCGCTGATCTAAAAGGAAATTCCCGCCGGCGAGAAATTAGTTTTGCTCGACAGATTGGGATGTATTTGATGCGTCAACACACGGATTTAAGTTTACCGCGCATTGGCGAAGAATTTGGCGGCAAAGATCACACTACCGTTATTTATAGCTGTGATAAAATCAACCTTTCCCAACATCAAGACCGACAATTACAAGAAATCTTGGCCCAACTCATCGAGCGAATTAACTCCCTCAGTCGCAATCAGTAGTCGGGGCGAATTATGAATTATCAATTATAAATTGGGAAGTGGGGAGCAGGGGAGATGGGGAGACGGGAAGTATTTTCAGTGAACTGAAAACTCACATCTGATAACTGATAACTGAAAACTCACATCTGATAACTGATAACTGATAACTGATAACTGATAACTGATAACTGATAACTGATAACTGATAACTGATAACTGATAACTGATAACTCACATCTGATAACTGATAACTGATAACTGATAACTGAGATTAACTACAGGAGAATAAACTGGCAATTGTAGCGAGGAGACGAGAGGTCATGGGTAAACTATCGATCACCATAGCTGTACATAATAACATCATGTAAAGAATGGAATATTTAAACAGCGATCGAGCCATGTCTCGATCAAAAGGATTCTGTTTTAATCGCCAAGCTTTTTTCAGGAAAACAAACCCTAAAACCAAAGCCGCTAGACCATAAACCACACCACAGGCAGCCAAGGGATAAATCAGGAGGAAAGTGAAAGGAACAACGATTAAAGTATAGAGCCAAATCTGCTCGCTAGTGGCTTCTTCTCCTTTAACTACGGGCATCATCGGGATATCCACTTCTGCATAATCATCCTTGATCATTAAAGCCAAAGCCCAAAAATGGGGGGGAGTCCAAAGGAAAATAATTGCGAATAAAATCCAGGGAATCCAACCGAGATCGCCCGTTACTGCCGCCCAACCGACGAGGGGAGGAATCGAGCCAGCCGCGCCACCGATAACAATATTTTGGACACTATGACGCTTGAGCAGATGGGTATAAATCAGCATATAAAATGCGATGCCGGTCATTGCTAAAAATCCGCTCAAAGTATTGACAAAAAAGACAAAAAGTGCTAGGGAAAGGGAAGCTAAAACGAGGGCAAAAATGAGGGCGTGGAGGGGTTGCACGCGGCCGGAGGGAATAGGACGGGCGCGGGTGCGAAGCATGGTGTGATCGATGTCGCGATCATAGATGCAGTTTAAGGTTTGAGCGGCGGCGGCGGCGAGAGTGCCACCGAGGAGGGTAAGAAAGAGTAAGAGGGGGGAAACCTGGCCTTTAGAGGCGATTTCCATGGCAGCGGCTGTAGTAATCAGCAGTAGAGGAATAATTCGCGGTTTGGTGAGTTGATAATAACTTTTAGCGACTTGTAAAAAATTATCGTGGTGGCGAAGGGCTTGAGTTCCAGTCATCGTGATTAAATCCTTAGAGATGGCTTATAGGTGCGAAAGAACGATCGCGAAGGGCAAAAGTGGTAAAAGCGACGAGGGTTGCCACCAATAGCGCACCGATGCTGTGGTGGGTAATGGTTAAGGGTTCCACCTGGAGATGCAGTTTCAGGGTGGCAACGCCTAAAAACACCTGTAGGGCGACTAATGCCCCGGCACTAAAAGCTAGTTTTTTGAGGAGAGGATGGATAGCGGCAGCTCGCCAAGCGAAGAAAACTAGGGTTAACACCGAGATAGTGGCGGGAAAAACCCCGATAATGTGGCTATTCATCACCGTGCAGAGTTGGGAAACCGTTAAACACTGATGGGCAGCCCAACGGGAACCGACAAGACCGCCGAGGAGACATTGCAGATAAACTAGACCGGTAGCGACCATTCCCATCCCGGTTAGTTTCCCGACCATACCTGTGCCACGGTAGGGAGTCAGACCGATAGCAATGACGATTAGGGTGGCAAAAAAGAGCAAAGCTGTGGCTAAATGGGCGGTTACGATGTCAAATCGCAGTAATTGGGTCACGGTTAATCCTCCCAGGACTCCTTGCAGGAGAATTAAAGCTAAAGCAGCGATCGCAGAGGGCAACAGCCAAGTAGGAAGATGGCGACGATACCACCAAGACAGACCGACGAGAGCGATCGTACTAAACCCGATCAAAGAGGCATCGAGACGATGAAACCACTCCAGAAATACCTGTAGATTCATCTGCTGACTGGGAATCCATTGACCGTAACAGAGGGGCCAATCGGGACAAGCTAAACCAGCGTTCATAACTCTGGTGGCAGCGCCCACCACCATGAGGGCGAAAGTAGCGATCGCAATTTTCCAGACTAAGCGGCGCATCCACACCTGAATATTGCCAGTTTCTCTTAGGGGTGTCGGGTTAAAAACAGATTCGGTCATCGGTTTGCCTGTTCTCAAGGAGTCTGTCATCAAAGATCCTGGCTTTGTTTGCCAGTCAGTTATCACTGTGAATGAGTTTTTTTACGACAGGTAAAAGCTTTTAGATATTCTTTAGATTTCTGGCCATTTCCGTTACATTTGTTTACATAAACTCAGAATAAAACATAAAAATTAGTTATTTTAAATACTTTCCCTGAAAACGATCCCAAAGAAAAGATAAAATTCTCAGAAGATGCTGGTTAAATTTCCCATCTATAGGGGAATCATGTTTTAGCCTTGAATAAGTAGCCACTATTAAAAATATTGAAAAGACCGTGAAAATTCCCAGCAGTATCCTGACGCTCGTACTCGGGATCACCTTAACCTTAATTAGTCTCTGGTATGGCCAAAATCATGGCTTAATGCCTGTGGCCGCTTCTGAAGATGCTCAGGAGATAGATAATATCTTTAATCTGATGATGACCATCGCCACGGGACTATTTTTAATAGTTGAAGGCGTGATCATTTATATAGTGATTCGCTTTCGCCGTAAACCGGGGGATCAAACCGACGGACCGGCGGTGGAGGGCAATGTCCCCCTAGAAATCTTCTGGACAGCCATCCCGACGGTAATCGTTTTTATCCTTGCCGTCTATAGCTTCGAGATTTATAACAATATCGGCGGACTCGATCCCTTGATTTCCAAGGGTGGCAAAGGAGAAATCGCCCACCACGGTCATCACCACGGCACGATGATGGCCCTGGGCGGCGATCGCAGAGTAGCCCTAGGGATCGGCAATTCCTACGATGGTGAAGGAGTTCCCCCCCTAGTGGTCAATGTTAAAGGTATTCAATACGCTTGGATCTTCACCTATCCCGAAACCGGCATTGTTTCCGGGGAACTGCACGCTCCCGTCAATCGCCCCGTGCAACTGAATATGGAAGCGGGAGATGTGATCCATGCTTTCTGGGTTCCCCAATTGCGTCTAAAACAGGACGTTATCCCCGGACAGGAAACGGTTTTATCGTTCACATCCAACCAAATTGGTCAATATCCGATCATTTGTGCGGAACTTTGCGGGGCCTATCACGGTGGCATGAAATCTAGCTTTGTAGTTCACTCCCAAGGGGATTACGACCAATGGGTGCAGGATAACACAATCGCTGAAGTTGACAGCGATCAAACCGTAGCCATGACCGCTAAAGATCGCTCTGATAGTCAATATTTGACCCCCTACACCGAAGAAATGGGCATCAACGCTGAAATCCTCGCCCAAGTTCCCCATCAGCACCAAATGTAATTTTTCTTGTCATCTAAAATCTTGGCATTATGACAGCATCAACGGAAATAACCACCCCAGCAACCGTTCCCGAGGTGATCCATCACCGCAAGTGGACAGATTACTTTACTTTCTGCACCGATCATAAAGTCATCGGTATTCAATATCTGGTGACTGCCTTTCTTTTCTTCTTTATTGGCGGTGCTTTCGCGGAAGTGCTGCGGACGGAATTAGCCACTCCTGACCCCGATTTTGTCTCCCCAGAACTATATAACCAATTCATGACCATGCACGGAACGATCATGATCTTTCTTTGGATCGTTCCGGTTGGGGCAGGTTTTGCCAATTATCTCATTCCCCTGATGATTGGGGCCGAAGATATGGCTTTTCCTCGTCTTAACGCTGTGGCTTTCTGGCTTAATCCCCCCGGCGGGCTGCTATTATTATCCAGTTTCTTTGTCGGCGCTCCCCAGTCCGGTTGGACTTCCTACCCACCTTTAAGCTTAATTAGCGGCAAATGGGGGGAAGAATTGTGGATTTTGAGCCTTTTATTGATCGGGACTTCTTCGATTTTAGGCTCGATTAATTTCATCACCACGATCCTGAAAATGCGGATTCCTGAGATGGATTTGTACAGTATGCCGCTATTTTGTTGGGCAATGCTGGCCACCTCGACTCTGGTACTGCTTTCCACCCCCGTTCTCGCTTCTGCTCTCGTTCTCTTGTCCTTTGATTTAATCGCCGGCACGAGCTTTTTTAACCCTGCCGGCGGCGGCGATCCGGTGGTTTATCAGCATATGTTCTGGTTTTACTCCCATCCTGCCGTTTATATCATGATCTTGCCCTTTTTCGGGACGATATCGGAGATATTACCAGTTCACGCCCGCAAACCGATTTTTGGTTATCGAGCGATCGCCTATTCCAGTCTCACCATCTGTTTCTTGGGTTTAATCGTTTGGGCCCACCATATGTTCACCAGCGGCACCCCCGGCTGGTTACGGATGTTTTTCATGGCGGCAACTATGTTAATCGCCGTTCCCACGGGCATTAAAATCTTTAGTTGGTGTGCCACCCTTTGGGGGGGTAAACTTAGTCTCAATACGTCTTTATTATTTGGGATCGGTTTCCTGTCTTCCTTCCTCATCGGTGGTTTGACTGGGATTATGTTGGCTTCTGTTCCCTTCGATATCCACGTCCACGATACCTATTTTGTCGTCGGTCACTTCCATTATGTACTATTTGGTGGTACGGCAATGGCCCTGTTTGCTGCCGTTTACCATTGGTTCCCGAAAATGACCGGACGGATGTATAACGAGACTCTCGGTCGTATCCACTTTGTTCTCACTTTTATCGGTTTGAATTTAACTTTCATGCCGATGCACGAATTGGGATTATTGGGTATGAACCGTCGTATTGCCCTGTATGATGTGCAGTTTCAGGATTTAAATGTTCTTAGTACCGCAGGGGCTTATATTCTCGGTATATCGAGTATTCCCTTTGCTATTAATATGGTCTGGAGTGCCTTTAAAGGTCAACCCGCCGGTCGTAATCCTTGGCGCGCTTTAACCCTAGAATGGCAAACCTCCTCTCCCCCAATTATCGAGAATTTCGAGGAAATGCCGATTCTTTGGTCCGGCCCCTACGATTACGGTATTGATCTGGAGGAATCAGAAGCAGCGGAATCAGTACAAGATCTCCTCGCCGAAGTGGGCGCCGAATCCCAATAATCAGTTATCAGTTATCAGTTATCAGTTATCAGATGTGAGTTTTCAGTTCACTGATTACTGTTTACTGTTTACTGATCACTGAAAAAAAGCTCCCCGTCTCCCGTGTAAACTAAGGACATTCAATCATGCAAGGTTCAGCGATCAAAGATTCTCAACTCTCTGTCAATTATCATCAAGAAACGGTGGAACACGGACATCATGGCCACCCAGATCATCGCCTATTCGGTTTGGTTTTGTTTCTAGTGGCGGAAAGTTCCATCTTTTTGGGCTTATTTACCGCTTTCTTGCTCTACCGTACCATGTTACCCGTTTGGCCTCCCGCTGGCACACCAGAATTAGAATTAACCCTACCGACAATTAACACGATTATTCTGGTGTCCAGTAGTTTTGTTATGCACATAGGACAAAAGGCGATTAAACAAAACAATAATGCCGGTTTACAATTGTGGTTCGGCATTACTGCCCTGATGGGAATTATCTTCCTTTGTGGTCAAGGATACGAATATTATCACGCTGAATTCGGTCTGACAACTAATGTTTTCACCAGCGCTTTTTATGCCTTAACCGGATTCCACGGTCTCCACGTTACTTTTGGTTTAGTGCTAATTCTATCGGTCCTCTGGCGTTCTCGTCAAAAAGACCACTATTCTAGTCAATCTCACTTTGGTGTCGAAGCGGCAGAATTATACTGGCATTTCGTCGATGTGGTCTGGATTATCCTGTTTTTACTGGTGTATATCTTGAGATAATTTTTGTTATTTAGTAGGAGAAAAGGACGCTCAATTGAGCGCCCTTTTTTGTATATTTCAATTTACAGCCGTTATCTTATACTAAATCCGTTGAGTAACGCACAGAAAACGGGTTTCTCCGAGAAACCCGTTTTCTGCTCACGCACTCATGCAAAAAGGGGAATAAATAATCAGTCTTTAATAACCAGATTTAGTATTATAGGTTATACTTCATTTTTAAGAGAAATGCCGTAACTAATAACCGAGTAACTGATAACTGATCACTGATAACTGATCACTGATAACTGATAATTAACGACGACCGAATAAACTCCAACCCTTGCCACCACTAACGGCCGGTTCAGCTTTTTCAGCGACGGGAGCAACTTCTGCGGGGGTTTCCTCACCGGAAAGATTAGAAAGATCGTAGTTTTCTACTAGGAAAAGAGACGCTTTTTCAATAGTAGAATAATCCCAGAAAAGGGTAGAAGGTAACTCTTGACCGACCCAATCTTCCAGATCACCCACCATCGTTACCGCATCGATCGAATCTAAACCATAACGAGTTAAAGGTTCAGTCACATTAATCGTTTTTGCATCCAAAGATAACTGATCGGCTAACTGTTTAACTAACCAATTTTGTACGAGATTATTAAGATTGGAGTTGGAGTTCATGGGTTTTTTCCTCGGTAGTTTGTGAATGGGCTAATTGAAAAGGCACGATCGAAAAATGTTGATTTTCCCGATATAATTTCAGCAATTCTTGGGCAACATTTTCTATATACACCTCAGATAGAGTGTAAGGCAGCGGCCGCAGAGTTCGCAGTAATCGGTGTAAACTCAACACCAACCATTCCCCCTGGGCAAAAAATTCACCCAAGATGGAACGATTATAAAGCCAAGTGTGTAAACAAGCGGAAGCAGCGTGTAAAGTACAGTATTTCTTGGCAATCTCGAACAATTCGGGTGATTGGTCGTGACCATACTCGAATTTCGATTGACTAATCTGTTCATCGTGAGCATTTAGTTCCTCTAAAACTAAATTACCCAACATCAACAGATTTTCTAATATCTCTGCGTCCACTTCGTCAGAATTTTTCAATCCCTCGAGCATATCAAGGGCAATCTCTAAACCCTGTAGGGAATCATCCATTCCCCGGCCAAATAATTCTAAATTATTGGGTTCAAAGGGAGGAACTGACTTTTCTAGGCTAAAAATCGCCTCTAAACGGGTTTTTAACGCCGACATGGTGCGCGAGTTGCGTTTAGCCCGATATTTGGTTAAAGGACGCAATTGTAGGATTAAAGCATGAAGATTGACGATCGAACTGCCGTCAAACATACTGATAATCGAATTATCCCGCAGTAGCTTCTGGAAGATGCCGAATTCGTGTTCTTCTCGCATATAAAAACGCGATCCCAAGACCACATAAACACTATTAACCATCTCCTCCAGACGGACAGTAACAAAATATTTTACCACCGAAGCCCAGACGCTAAACTGTTCGGGGATAATATGAAAACCTCTCGCAGCCGGAATCGTCTCGCAATCACAAATAAGGATGTCAAGGAAAGCATCCACGAGAGTGCGCCGGGGTTGGGGCAAATCCATCACAGTTTTGTTATAAATTACCCGATTAACGGCA
>VYLR01000348.1_pt1 | contig 10446 bp, 10 predicted proteins | sample 5114291 | NCBI WGS metagenome assembly VYLR01 (sample SAMN12291774, study PRJNA351875) | freshwater metagenome | isolation source: freshwater lake | place: USA: Michigan, Lansing Lake | collected 2013-08-14
GGAAGTCAAAAGTAGTTTAAGTGTAGATGATGTCAAAGAATTAATCAAGAATCTAACAGAATTTAGGCAATTTTTCCCCGAATATAACCACAAACAATTATATGGGGCAGTAGCAGGCATTGAAATCGAAGAGGGAGCGGATAAATATGCTTATCGTCAAGGTTTATTTGTCTTAGCACAAAGGGGGGAAAATGTAGCGATTCTTAACGATACTGATTTTCAACCAAAAACGTGGTATGATCCTTAAACTTGTCTTTGGGAAAGTCCAGTGCAATTCTGGTACTGTGCCGCAGCTGTAATCAAGTAAAAAGTAAAAAGAGTACATCTTCCCTTTTTCCTTGCGAGTCAGAATACCAATTACAAGCTTTTGATTGGTAGTATAGACAACTAATTTTCTAACTACTTCTCTGCGTCGCATGGAGAACAAACAACGGTGAATTGGTTAGTTAAAGCAAATGCTTGTCCCGGTTTATTTTATGGCACTGCTGCCCAAGATGGGTTTTTAATTCGTCTCCGCACCCCCGGTGGATGGCTCAATTCTCCACAGGGAAAAGCGATCGCCACTTGGCTCGAACAATGGCAGAGTACAGTACAAGTTACCAATCGGGCAAATCTGCAAATTCGCGGACTGCAAAAATCCCCCAGTTTAGAAGAATTTCAAACCCTGCAAAAATTAGGGTTAGCTGCCCATAACCCCAGTATCGATCATCTGCGGAATATCATGTCCAGTCCCACGGCTGGAATTGACTGCCAAGAATTGATCGATACTCGTCCATTAGTCCAAGAATTAGATAATTTTATCCAAAATTATCCATCAATTGCCCAACTAAGTCCTAAATTTAGTATCGGGATCGATGGCGGTGGTGCAGTGGGAATTGGCACTGGTTCAACTATGGCTTGGCAACACCGCTATAACGAGATTCATCTATCAGCAATTGCCCTCAATAATCCGAACAATTTAACTTCTATTGTTTGCTTTCGATTAGCACTCGCAGGAGATAAACAATTATATGACACGGACTTATTAATTGAGCCAGAAAACTGTTTATCTGTGGTCAAAGCTCTAGTAAAGGTTTATCTCGATTATGTTCAACAAACCCCTAACATCAAGGGGAAAAAACCGCGGATGAAACACCTACTCAAAGATTGGGGATTGACAAAATATCTCGAACAAGTTAACTCCCAATTACATCGGACTTCTACCGGCATAATACAACGGCAAGAATACCAGCAAGCTGCCCATTCTACTCAACCCTATTTTCATCTGGGAATTCATCCTCAAAAGCAACCCGGATTGTCTTATATTGGTCTATCATTAAGATTAGGACAATTGACGGCTAATCAACTATGGGGATTAGCGGCACTATCAGAAACTTTTGGCAGTGGTCAGTTACGATTAACCCCTTGGCAGACTGTTATATTACCCGATATTCCCGATGAAAAAGTGTCAGAATTGTTGCCAAAACTGGCATCACTAGGATTATCCGCTTCTCCCGGATGGGATGCGGGGATAGTTGCCTGTAGCGGTAAACCGGGTTGTGCAGCAGCGGCCACTGCAACTCAAATTCATGCTTCTCTCCTGGCAGATTATTTGCAGGAACACTTAACCGGCAATTCTCCTGTTAATATTCATTTGACCGGTTGTGCTAAATCCTGCGCTCAACCGGGTCCGGCCGAAATTACCCTTTTAGGAACTACCATCGAGGAAAATGGCCAAATAATGGAAGCTTATCAAGTCTATGTGGGTGATAGTCAAAAATTATTAGAAACACCCATATTTGAGGGAGAATTTACCAAGATTCCCCCGCTCATAGCCCAAATTTTAAGCTCCCAAAAATCGAAAAATTTAGATGAATAGAATGGAATACATTAAAAATGGTGAGGAAATTTACCGCAAATCTTTTGCTATTATTCGGGCTGAAACTAACTGGAAAAATCTCCCCGATGATTTAGCTCATGTGGCGGTTCGTCTAATTCATTCCTGCGGGATGACAGACATAACAGAAGATTTAGAAGCATCACCGGACGCGGTTAAAATCGGACGAAATGCCCTCGCTGGGGGTGCAGCAATTCTCTGTGATTCTCAAATGGTTGCTAATGGCATTACCAAAGCCCGTTTACCTAAAAATAATCCGATTATTTGTACCCTCAATCATCCAGAAGTGACCGAGTTAGCACGGCAAATTAATAATACCCGCTCCGCTGCCGCTTTAGAACTTTGGCCACCTCATTTAGCTGGAGCAGTGGTAGCCATTGGTAATGCACCGACCGCACTTTTTCGCCTACTAGAATTGCTCGATCAAAATGTAGATAAACCAGCTTTGATTTTAGGCTTTCCCGTGGGATTTGTAGGAGCGGCAGAGTCGAAATTAGAATTAGCAACTAATAGTCGTGGCGTGCCATTTATTACCCTGCACGGACGTAGGGGAGGCAGCGCAATCGCAGCAGCGGCAGTCAATGCTTTAGCAAAAGAGAACGAATTATGAATAAATTAGGCAAACTTTATGGATTAGGAATCGGTCCTGGTGACCCCGAATTGTTGACGCTAAAAGCACACCGGATTCTCACAACTGTTCCGGTAATTGCCTATCCTACCTTAGAAAGTGGCAAAGTTTTGGCACGGGCAATTGTTTCGGATTTTATCCGTCCCGAGCAGATAGAAATTCCCATGCCTTTACCTTTTAGTGTCGAGCGCAGTTCTCAACCTCATTATGATATTGCCGCCGAAAATATCGCCGAACAGTTAAACTTAGGCCGAGATGTGGCAGTTTTATGTGTGGGCGATCCGATGTTGTATGGCACATTTATGTATATCTTTAATCGCTTGTGCGATCGCTTTTCCATTGAAGTCGTGCCGGGTATTTCTTCAGTGATGGCAAGTGCAGCAATGCTGGGTGTACCTATCACTTATCGAAATGACGTATTTAGTATCATGCCCGCTACTTTAGAGGCGGAAATATTGCGGGATCGCCTAGCATTTATCGATGCAGCAGCGATTATTAAATTAGGCAGACATTTCGCTAAAGTTCGTGATATTCTCGAGGAATTAGGATTATTAGAACGCGCCCTCTACATCGAACGAGCAACCTTACCCAATCAGCAAATTATTCCGATTACCGAAATCGATCCAGAGGCTGTCACCTACTGGTCATTAATTCTGATTCCTAGTAAAACTAAACTCCAATAATTCTATAGAGACAATTAAAAATTAAATCAATCTATAATGAAATCAATGCTGTTTTGTTCCCAAAGACTGCCCCCATGACTTCTTCCCTGGCTAAATCCTTAAATTCTCAGGCTGTAAAGACTCAACATTTACCCCCTTTAGAAAATGGCGATCGCTTAATTCGTCCCGAATTCGAGCGCCGTTATCAAGCTATGACCGGATTAAAAAAAGCCGAACTGATCGAAGGAGTTGTGTATATGGCATCCCCATTACGGTTTAAATTTCATGCTGAACCCCACGGACGTTTAATCACTTGGTTGGGAGTTTATCAAGCTGCTACACCCCAAGTACAAATGGGTATTGAGCCAACCGTTCGCTTGGATATCGACAACGAACTACAGCCGGATGGGGTGTTATTAATCAGTCAAGAAAGCGGGGGTAAATCAACCCTAAGTGCAGAGGGATACCTAGAAGGATCGCCGGAATTGGTAGTAGAAATTGCCGCTAGTAGTGCCGCCATAGATTTAGGGGATAAAAAACGTGCTTATCGACGCAGTGGTATTCAAGAATACCTTGTTTGGCAGGTATTTGACCAAAAAATTGATTGGTTTAGTTTACAAGATGGCGATTATATTTCTTTGTTACCCAACCAAGAAGGGGTGATTTGCTCTCTAGTATTTCCGGGTTTGTGGTTAGATGTTTCAGCCATGCTCAACGGCAATATGTCACGGGTGTTAGACAGCTTAAAGGCTGGAATTAACTCGGTAGAACATCAAGAATTTATCCAAAAGTTAACCGCAGCGCAGTCGGGGGAAACAAAATGAAACCTCCAGCTATTCTCATTTTAGGAGAAACCAGTATCCCCGTTGCCCGTCAAGTGCAAATAGCCCTACCGGAAGCAGTGGTTTATGGGTTAATAGATCGTACCCAGTCGGCTGATTTTACCTATAGTAATTTTGGCGAAACGGTGCGAGAATTTTTCCAGACGGGAACGCCAATTATTGGCATTTGTGCGGCGGGTATTTTGATTCGCACTTTAGCACCTTTATTAACTAATAAATGGCAAGAACCACCTGTATTAGCGATCGCAGAAGATGGCAGCGCTGTAGTGCCTTTGTTGGGGGGTTTACAAGGGGTTAATGATCTCGCTCGTCAAATTGCCTCGGTTTGGCAAATTTCCCCCGCAATTACCACCACTGGTGATATTAGATTTAAAACTACTTTATTATCGCCACCACCCGGTTATCAGTTAGTTAATCCCGATGATGCTAAGAAGTTTCTTGGCGATTTATTGGCGGGTGAACAAGTAAAATTAATCGGTGAAGCGGACTGGTTAAAAAATAGTAATTTACCGATTTCATCAGCAGCAAAACTGAGCATTGAGATTATTGATAAAAATAACTTAAACTTAGCAAAACCTAGCAATACCTGTTTAGTTTATCTGTGGGAGGAAAGCCAGCAAATTAAGGAAAAATCAGGTTTACTACCAGGGGATTTGTCCCAGGAAAGTCAAGGTAAATTAGCCATAGTCGGAACTGGACCGGGTGCGCTAAATTGGATGTCGCCGGAAGTTCGAGAAGTGTTGGAAAAAGCCACGGATTGGGTGGGTTATAAAACCTATTTGGATTTGGTAGAATTCCTGCGAAAACCAGAAATTGTCTGCCATGAATCGGATAATCGGGTGGAACTCGATCGCGCGGAAATAGCCCTAGATTTAGCGGCTAAGGGGCGATCGGTTGTCTTAGTTTCCTCCGGAGATCCGGGAATTTATGCCATGGCCGCAGCTGTGTTTGAGGTATTAGAAAAAAAAGCCAAACAGGAATGGCAGCAGGTGGCCATTCAGGTCTGTCCGGGTATTTCGGCCATGCAGGCGGCGGCTGCAAGGGTTGGCGCACCTTTAGGCCATGATTTTTGTGCGATTTCCCTATCGGATATTCTCAAATCTTGGCAGGTGATTTCTCAGCGCATTGAGTTAGCAGCCCGGGCAGATTTGGCGATCGCATTTTATAATCCTGTGTCTCAAGAGCGCACTTGGCAATTGGAGAAGGCAAAAGAGATTTTATTACAATGGCGATCGCCGCAAACTCCTGTGGTATTAGCGCGTAATTTAGGACGAAAAGGGGAAACAGTGACGGTGAAATTCCTAGAGGATATGACTATTAACGATGCGGATATGCGGACTATAATTTTGATCGGATCGAGTAAAACTCGCCTGATTGAGCAAGGTAAAACCAAGCAATGGGTTTATACTCCACGTCACTATTAGGTGATAGGACAAAATTAATTTCTTGGTTGGAATAGGCACTCTTGCAAGAGGTAGTGTACCGCGTTGCAAGGATGTCCCTTGTAATGCGGGGAAGGAAGGGAGACGCTGACTTTTGCCATTGCCAGATGGAACCTTGGCACGAGACACGAGAATCGAGTCGCCCCCACCCTACCGTTCCTATTTTCGCTTGGTCAGGCTAGAAGCTAACCCTAATCCTCCCAATCCTAACAAGGCAACCACAGAACCCGGTTCAGGGACGCTAGTGGGTGGTGGAGGAGTAGTCCCCTCAAGGCTAAATTGGTAAGGCCCATCCGTAGGAAAAGAATCCCAACTTCCCCCTTGATTGTTACTAGCAACGTAACCATCACCAATCGTCCAGCCAGGGAGTCCTGTTTCAATGGTAGAGGTGGTAAGCCCCCAGGTATAATCCCCAACATCACCTGAAATACCACTGACTAACCAGTAAGTGGTATTAGCGGCTAATGCTTGCGGAGTAGTCAGGGTAAAGGTGTTATTGGCGAGATTGGTAGTAATGGAAGCAGGGTTAGTAAAACTGGTTATCAAAGTCCCAGGTACTCCACTGCTGTTGCTGTAGAGACGAAGAAACAAGCTGGGCTCGGCGGTGTTTTCTCCGAACAAAAGAGTAGCAGAATTAAGGTTATAACTGCTACTGCCAGTTGTAAAGCTTGATCCTCGCCAACTATCAAGACTTATAGCACCTGTGCTCGTATTTCCTTGAGATAAGTTCTCAACGAGGGTGACAGCAGAAGCTTGTTGTCCTAAACCCAAGGAAAGAAGGAGAGCAAGGCTACCCCCCCCCGATTTTTGCCAGAATTTGCTGGTTTTTGGTCATTTTTCAGATTTTAAGGTTAAGAAGGTTGAAATTGTTCTTGATTGATGGTCTATCTTCTGAGATATTCCTCAGAAAATAAACTTTGTGGTAAATTAGCACAGATTCCTCGTTTTTGGGAAAAAGTAGAGTGACCTAACCCCCAAAATCTCTTTCCTTTGCAAGGGAAGATAGGAAGATGGAAAATTAGTTAACCTTTTGGCAATTGCTGGATGACTAAAAATAAAAGAGTGCTGATTTTAGGGGGAACGGGGGAAGCGGCGGCATTAGCGGCTAAAATTGCGGCAATTCCGGGTATAGATGCCATCGCTTCCTTTGCCGGTCGCACGAGAGAACCGATTACTCTCACAACTCCTTCTCGCCGGGGGGGGTTTGGTGGTGCCACCGGGTTAGCCAATTATCTACGCCAAGAACGCATTGATTGTTTAATTGATGCCACCCATCCCTTTGCCGCGCAAATTTCTTTTAATGCCGCTCAAGCCGCCTCGGATTGTGGTATTCCTCGATTAATGTTAAGTCGTCCAGCTTGGGAAAAAGTATCTGGAGATAATTGGATTGAAGTAGAAAACAATCAAGCGGCGGCGAATATTTTACCTGGGTTAGCGCCGCGGATATTTCTCACTATTGGTCGGCAAGAACTGGCAAGTTATGCACATTTAAACAATATCTGGTTTTTGATGCGGATGATTGACCCTCCGGAACCAGATGCCATCGTACCAATTGGAAAATTATTATTGGAACGGGGGCCTTTTTCCTTACAGTCAGAGCGCTCTCTTTTACAAGAATATAAGATTGGGGCGATCGTGAGTAAAAATAGCGGCGGTGATGCCACCTACGCCAAAATTATCGCCGCTAGAGAGTTGGGAATAACCGTGGTAATGGTACAACGTCCACCTGTACCTGAAGGAGAAAAAGTGGCAGATGTTCAAAGTGTCCTGGTATGGTTAGAAAAAAGACTGCTCTCTTGATTTTTCTGGGAAAATCATCAGTAAGGTTGGCTGAATAAATGTGAAATATAGACGAGGTAAGGGGTTTGGGGGCCTGTTTGGCGAAGCAGCTGCAAGATTTTCAAGTTCTGTAAGGGCGAAGCATTCGGGCAATAACCTATCGCTGAAACCATAGATTTTCTATCCGAATGCTTCGCCCCTACTTTTTGCCGCAAACCCTAAGTAGTCGTGCAAAATTAATTTCCCAGTCGAGAGGGTTGATGGGAGACAGCTATCAGTTATCATACTAAATCCGTTGAGTAACGCACAGAAAACGGGTTTCTCGGAGAAACCCGTTTTCTACTCATGCACTCATGCAAAAAGGGGAATAAATAATCAGTCTTTAATAACCAGATTTTGATCACTGATCACTGAAAAGCTTCCCACCTACTCTGGGGAAATTACACTTTCACCACGTTGCTAAAAGAGATTTTCAGGTAATCATCTTCCATTTTTGCTCCGGAAGGTTTCAGGGCTGCTAAAGCTTGGGGTAAAACTAAATTACGACGGTGATTACCGATGCGAATATTTAACTCATCTCCAGTTTTATTGAGTTGTATTTGTTCCTTGGGTATGCCGGGTAAATATAATTCCAGACTGTAATTATTTTCCTTTTGAACTACCCGAATGGTGTTTTCTTGGTAATAAACCTTAGTCGGATCTTCCCCAGCAAAAAGAGTTTCTTTCAGTCTTTCCAAAGCGGGTAAACCACACATTTCTTCAGAGTAGAGAGGAACTTCCTTAACTGGTAAGGGATGAAAATTATCGTAAATTTCCTGTTTATAACCCTGTTGATTTTCTTTCCAACGAGCAAAGAAAGGATCGGTCACTTTGTCGGGAATAATCCGATTAGCAATAATCAAATCGGTGGAAACATTATAGAGACTTAGATAGGCATGGGCGCGTAAAGACTCCTTAATCACCATTTTTTCGGGGTTTGTCACCAAACGAACCGAGGTTTGAGTATTATCGGTCAAAACTTTTTCTAAAGCCTCAATCTGCTCATAAAACTCGTAGGGAGCATCCATAACTTCCTTGTCCGGTAGGGAAAAACCGGCGATCGGTCGAAAAAAAGGTTCCACCAGTGGTCGCAATGCCACCGACATTCCCTGTAAAGGTTTGTAAAATCTTCTCATGTACCAACCGCCCACTTCTGGCAAACTCAACAATCGTAAAGCTGTCCCCGTGGGTGCGGAATCGATAATCAACACATCATAAGTACCCTCATCGTAGTGGCGCTTCATGCGAACTAAGCCGAAAATCTCATCCATTCCGGGTAAAATCGCTAATTCTTCCGCTTGCACTCCATCTAAACCCCTAGCTTGCAATACCTGAGTAATGTAACGTTTTACTGCGCCCCAGTTGCCTTCTAACTCCATTAGTGCATCTAATTCTGCCCCCCAAAGATGGGGACGTACCAAACGAGGATCGTGACCTAATTCGAGATCGAAACTGTCAGCGAGAGAGTGAGCGGGATCGGTGCTGAGAACTAGCGTTTTATAGCCAAGTTCGGCGCAGCGGAGTCCTGTAGCGGCGGCGACAGAGGTTTTACCCACGCCTCCTTTACCGGTCATGAGAATTACACGCATGGGGGTTGATTTAAGAAAATTTACATTACTTATTCTTATTATGACGGGAAAGTTAACAAATTTTAGGACAAGAATCAGCATTCTCGGCTATAAAATTCCACTCCCTGACCATTACCCCGGGGAATTAGGCTCTGTTCAAAAAATTGCTGACAGCGATTTTCAGCATCAGCGACGAGAACTTTGGCAAAATGACCCTTTTCGAGAACTTCTTGCCTCGGACGTTGTTCGTAGGCATAGATAATCAAAATATCTCCGGGTTGACAGAGCAGCGCCGCACCACCGTTGGGGCAAATTTCCCCGGTTTGGCCGGGAAAAACGTAGGTGGAAAAGCGCTTACCATTGCTAAGATTGACCACATCCACCTCTTCAAGGGGCAAAATGCCGACCCGCTCAATCAATTCTCGATCGATCGTGATACTGCCGACATAATCGACGTTAGCCTCGCTGACGCGCACTCGATGGAGTTTGGCGTGCATTAATCGAATTGTTCCCATGTATTTTTTCCTATTTCCCCCAATTACCTCAATTATTATGCTCTCCCAGTGGGAATGTTTACTAAAAAATCTCGGTCAATGGCAAGGTTCTTTTACCCGTCTGTCTCCCCAAGGCGATCTGATCGAAGATACCCCGACTTTGGTATCTTTGCAAGGCATTAATAATAATCGATCGATTCGTCAATTGGTTCGCCGTCTCTACAGCGATCGAGCGCCGGAAGATTTAATTTTAGAGTATAGTTCTCTCCATCAGGGTATTCTATTTAGCCAGACGGGAGCTTTTTGCCAAGGTTCTCTATATTTTAGTAGTTTTTCCTCACAATTCGGGGCAGAATTTGGCTTAATCTCCGAGGAAAGACGATTAAGAATCGTACAGTTATTTAATGAACGCTGTGAGTTTGATCGCTTGACTTTAATTCGGGAAAAGTTAGTTGATTCTCAGTCACCAGAAAGAGCGATGTTAACGGTGGAGCAATTACTGGGTCAATGGCGAGGACAAGCGGTGACAACGGGACGGGATTTTTATAATTCTGCTGCCTATTCTACCCATGTCTCGATCGAGCGTCAGGGGGATAATTATCTCTCGCAAACTTTGACTTTTGGTGATAATCAAATTACTTCTAGCGCTCGTATTGAGGGACAAAGATTGTTGTTTGAAAATAGTCCGCTGCCGGTGCAAATTCTGCTACTGCCGGATGGTTCTTCCTGTAATACACCTCTGAAAATTACTGCCGGTCATCCTTTTGTTTTAGAGGTGGGTTGGTTACTTTCTCCTACTCAAAGACAGCGCTTAATTCGTTCTTATGATCAGAAGGGAGAATGGACAGGTATTACTCTGGTGACGGAGGAAAAGGTGTTTTAAAGGAAAAAGTAAACAGTTATCAGTGAAAAGAAAAGTAGATTCGTAGGTCGGGTTGAGGCAACGAAACCCGACATAAATCCTCGGTGGTTGGGTTTCTACGGCTTAAAGCTTCCCCCCCTTGCCCCTAGGGCTGTTTCATTCTCCCATCAGAATATCAAAAGTAAAAGCGATCACTGTCAGGTAAAATGAGGAGTGACCGGCAACTTTTCAAATATATGTTGAGCTTAATAGAA